>Ga0105050_10000162_pt1 | contig 90659 bp, 79 predicted proteins | sample FRY01_FD_78088 | JGI IMG/M metagenome (GOLD analysis project Ga0105050, IMG submission 78088) | Freshwater microbial communities from Lake Fryxell liftoff mats and glacier meltwater in Antarctica - FRY-01 | ecosystem: Environmental > Aquatic > Freshwater > Ice > Glacier meltwater ... | reverse complement strand
ATGACTATACTCAAAACTATCTCAACGAATTTTGCTATCGACTAAATCGACGATACTTCGGTGAAAATCTCTTTAATCGAATGGTTATTGCAGTTGTTGGAAATTAGTGGTACGTTTGGGACTAGTCAATATTTATTTTTATAATTTCAATACTGCTCTTTTCTTGGAAATGGCAGACCGGAAACTGGTTAGTATGGTCTTATTCAGGTGAAGGATTCGATTTTTTTCATCCTCCAATATTTAGTGCTTTATTTAGTTTTCGTATTGGATTATTTTTACATACTCCAGTATTAATTATTTCAGTAATTGGTTGGTTTTTTTGGTTTAAGCATAACCGTTTTCAAGCAATTTGGTGGGTATTTTATGCTCTTCTAAATTTTTATGTTATAATTTCATGGTGGTGCTGGGATTATGAGTCAGCTTTCGGAAATCGGCCTTTTACGGAACATATTATATTTTTGATTTTACCTATATTCTTTATTAATCAAGAATACCGGAAATTTGTGGTACCAGCAATCTGCATTTTTGCATTTATTGGTGCTATTCGAATATATACATATTCAATCGGTATGATATCTGATCAACGTTTCACAAAAGATAATTATTTTAAAAGTCTTACTTTTTGGGACGAAAATAATTACGACCGATGGTTTTTCTCAAGAGCCTGCGAGCCTCACGGTGATATTGAAAATTCTTGGGAATTACTTTCTCTGCAAAAAGAAATCGAGGTGACAAAGGAAAGTGAATTCATTTTAACTGCTGAATTTGAATTTCCAAAAAAGCGTATGGGTGAAAGGTATTTTGTAAAAGCCACATTTGATAAACGCATCTATAGCAAAGAACGCTTTAAAAATGTTTTCCTGGTTATTGATGCATATAGCAATAGATTAAATCATAGATATTATAAAGCCATGAACTTATATAATGACATAGAAGAAGGACGTGATGAATGGAAAACTTTAGTTTTTGAATCACAAGCATATGATTATCTGGAAGAATACGATCACCTTAAAGTTTATATCTGGAACTCAGGTAAACATCACTTTAAACTTAGAAATGTTCGTTTAGTTGTTCAATCATTTAAATAATTGAATGCTTGAAAAAATCTTAGACAACTAGGTAAATGATGTACTTTAGAATTAGCTAAATTCACTTGATACTGAAGGTGAAAAAGTTAATCGAAGCAGACGGAATTTCTACTGCTATTTTCTTTTTGACTTCCACTACTTTTATATTTTTTGATTCAATCACCACATCTTTTTTCATGGTGCTTATCGCATCCATTGATGACGATGTAAAACTTTTTTGTTCAATTAATTGAATACGCTTGCCATTCGCAAGGTTGTCAAAATTAAATTCCATAGAATTACTTTCCTTTTCTGAAACATTAATGATGGCCACAACAACTTGACTACCATCATCGGATATTGTTGCCGTTACATCTAGACATTTAGGTGTCTCTTTGTTTTCATTTGAGAATACTTCAATCGGTAAGTAATTACTTTTTGATAAATGGCGATAAGCGTGCAAAGGAGTGTAAATGGTCTGCTTGTAAGACCCTTCATGTGTTGTCATAATTGGCGCAAGAACATTCACCGTTTGCGCCCAAGTTGCAAATCCAATGATGTCAGCATTTCGTTGAAACATGTTTAAAAATTTTGCCACAACCAATGCATGTGCCCAGTTATAATCGTATTCCATTTGGTAATCCCCTCGTCCCTTGTTCGATTTCATGTCCCAAATACTCCATTCGTCAATTGCTAAAGTCAACTTATCCTGACGTGAAGGAAAACGGTACCAATGGGAGAAATCAGTCACTTCATTAGGTGCTGCACTAAGCACAATACGCAATGAATCTAAACTTTTCGAATACATATCAACGCTTTTTAGAAGTGTTTTATAACTATCATCCCAAGGCATAGAAAAGAAATGAACCGATAAAAAATCAATCGCAGGATGCATTTCTTTGACTACTTCTCTGCTCCATGATAAATCTTCAGCACTTCCAACAACTGCAATTTTGATACTTGTATCTTGCAATTTCATGAGCTTTAAAAAATGCCAACTGTCTTTAATGTAATCGTTAACATCTTGATGGATTCCAGCATCGGGCTCAGCATATTCTTCATTTCCAAGTCCCCAGTACTTTACGTTGAATGGCTCGGTATAACCGTGTGAACGTCTAAGATTTGCCCAATAAGTATCTTCTGTACTGTTACAATATTCTACCCATTCAGCAGCAGACATTGGTGTATCCGTTGCCATATTTACAACCAAAAATGGTTCTGCACCAATCAATCGACAGTATTTAATAAATTCCGCTGTTCCAAAATGATTATCAATTGTACCCCCCCAAATCAAGTTTTTACGCGTTGGACGCACTGCCGTATCCCCTATTCCATCTTTCCAATTGTAGATTTTTGTAACCGTTCCACCTGGGAAACGCATTATAGGAATATCAAGCGCTTTCACACTTTGTAATACATCTTTCCGAAATCCATTTTCATCTGATAAAGGGGAACCTTCCTCATAAATACCACCATCAATGCATCTCCCCAGATATTCGATAAACTGACCATACATCAAGGGCGAAATCGCCGTTTTCTCTTGTTGCAGATTAATCGATATCGAAGATTCCTTCTGACCAAACAGCTGAAATGAGAGAAAAACGAATACCAATAATTTATAATTCATTGCTCGAAAAACTCGGTAACCTTCAGTCATAATTCATAATTCTGCATTCATTTTACATAGTCCTGTTTCAACACCAACATATACTGATCATTGTCTAATTTTACATATCCTTGTTCGTAGCAAAAATAATAATTTGAACCTTTCTGTGTCGTATAAATATTTGTAAAGTAGTGAAAATTAAAGCCTTCTTCAGCTAAACGAATTCCATCAACAGTTATTTTCCCTTTTGGATTCAGTTGCTCTAAAATTCTTCGGTTCTTTCTTAAAATATTATTGATCCGACGCACGTAATTATTTGCATCTTCATGCAGGCGGTTGTTGTGTGTATTTCGACAATAATCAGCGCAAAATTTCTGATCTTTCCGACCTTTTAAACTGTCTCCACACTCTTTGCAAACTCTCTTTTCCATCAGTGAAAATCAAATGATTAGTACAAAGCAATGTTAACAATATTTAACAGCAAAATCAAGTGTTCAAGTGCAAACTTTAACAACTTTGTATATTCATCGATTATCAACATGACAGAAGAAACAAATCAACCGAGCAATCCTGCGGAGGCATTGCGCATATTAAGTGAAAAAATTCAGCTCGAAGCCGCTATTATTAGTCAACTTCGCGAAGAAATTGCTAAAATAATCGTTGGTCAAACATATATGATTGATCGCTTATTAATTGCATTGCTTGCAGATGGGCATGTTTTACTCGAAGGTGTGCCTGGTTTAGCGAAAACTCTTGCAATCAAAACCCTCGCTCAGGCAATCGATGTAGACTTTAGTCGTGTTCAATTTACGCCTGATTTATTACCTGCCGATGTAACAGGAACCTTGATTTACAATCAGAAATCAGAACAATTTTCCATAAAGAAGGGACCGATTTTCGCCAATTTCATTTTGGCCGATGAGATCAACCGTGCGCCTGCGAAAGTGCAAAGTGCATTACTTGAAGCGATGCAAGAACGACAAGTAACAATCGGTGATGAAACACATAATTTACCAATTCCCTTTCTAGTTTTGGCGACACAAAACCCGATTGAACAAGAAGGCACTTATCCATTGCCAGAAGCACAAGTTGATCGATTCATGTTAAAGGTTTTTCTTGACTATCCTTCAAAAGAGGAAGAAAAAATGATTATTCGTACAAATATTCGTCAAGGCGGATTACCAGCATGTAAAAAAGTAATGTCATCTTCGGATATTTTGCGTGCTAGAGACTTGGTTCGACAGATCTATTTAGATGAAAAAATCGAACAATACATTGTAGATCTAGTTTTTGCTACACGTACGCCAGAACCTTATGGTTTAGGTTTTCTTAGCCCAATGATTAGCTATGGTTGTTCGCCAAGGGCAAGTATAAATTTAGCACTGGCAGCAAAAGCTTATGCATTTCTTCAAGGAAGAGCATTTGTCGTTCCTGAAGATGTTCGTGCAATCGCTCCTGATGTTATGCGACACCGTTTAGGTTTAACTTATGAAGCCGAAGCCGAAAACATCACCGCAACCGATGTTGTGAACAAAATCATTCAGCGAGTAGAAGTGCCTTAATTCTCACCTTTTGGAGACTAGCGAATTAATAAAGAAAATCCGTCGTTTGGAAATCAAGACGAAAGGTCTGACCAAACACATCTTTTCTGGCGAATACCATTCCGCCTTTAAAGGGCGAGGTATGGCTTTTAGTGAAGTTCGTGATTACACAATTGGTGATGAGGTTAGAACAATTGATTGGAATGTTACCGCTCGCTATTCCACTCCTTATGTGAAAGTTTTTGAGGAAGAACGTGAGCTGACCGTCATGCTCATCATCGACGTGTCGGGCTCTTCTGCTTTTGGTTCACAAGATCGAAGTAAAAAAGATGTTGCTTTGGAAGTCGCTGCTTTATTGGCATTTTCAGCCATTGCTAACAATGATAAAGTCGGAGCACTTTTCATTTCAGATAAAGTGGAGCGCTATATTACTCCAGAAAAAGGTAAGCAACATGCCTTGGTTATTTTAAGAGAATTAATTGAATTTAAACCTACTAGTCAAGCAACTAATTTGACTGAAGGATTGAAATTCTTTCGAAATACGCAAAAAAAACGCACAATCAGTTTTGTGATTTCCGATTTTATTGATGAAAATAATTTCATGGATGCCTTGCGGTTGACAAGAAAGCGTCACGATTTAATTGCGATTAAAATTTCCGATCATGCCGAAAAAGAGCTTCCAAATGCCGGTTTTATTCGCTTTTTCAATGCGGAAACAGGTGAAACTTCATGGGTAAATTCAGGCTCTGAAGAAGTGAGAAATCAATTTGAAGCGCTCTTTAACGAACGTGAAAAAGCAATTACAACAAACTTTAAACGATCAGGAATTGACTGCGTTTCCTTAACAACTCAATCTGATTTTATTCCGCCTCTTGTGCAACTTTTCAAACGTCGCTCATGAGGTTGGTACTCCTAAATAGCTTTTTATTGCTTGCTTTGTTTTCTTTTGGTCAACAAACGAAGGTGGTATTATCAAAAAGTAAAATTAAGATTGGAGAAGTTTCACTGTTGAAATTAAGTGTCGAAATGCCCCTTTCTGCGAGTTATTTGTTCAGCCCTCAAAAAATGATTATTCCATCTAGGATAAAAGCAGAGAATGGAACACTTGCTACCGAAGTTTCAGAGGAAATTGAAATTTTAGCTGATTTTACAGATACTGTTATTTTAAAAGGCCAATCAAAAATCTGGGAAGGTAGTTATTCAATTACGGCATGGAACGCGGGTGATTTCATTTTATCAGGCAACAAAATTGTGATAGATGATTCTACCTTTGAATTTCCAACAGCTGAATTAATCGTTCAGCTTGTTGAAGAAAAAAAAGGGAAGGAAATTTATGGCATTCATGAGTCATTTTCTGAAATACCTTCTGAACCTTTTCATCTGAGTGCTTGGTTAAAAGAATATTGGTGGATTGTTACAATTCTGGCGGGCATTGGTCTTTTCTTCCTTTACAAATACATTCAAAAAAGGCAAAACTATATGCCCGTACTTCCAAAAGTACCTTCATTAAAAGAACGATCCTTAATGGCAATTGATGGTCTTGAAAAAGAACGCATGTGGGAAAAGAACAAACTAAAAGAACATTACATCGAATTGTCTTACATTCTTCGATCGTATTTGTCATCCCGCTATGAACTCAACTTATTAGAAAACACAACAAATAGCGCTCAACAATTATTAAAACTCAAAGGTTTGCATGTTGAAACCATTGGAACAATTGGAACGGTGCTGAACCAATCAGATATGGTTAAATTTGCCCAATCCGAGCCAGAAGAACTCGTTGTTTTAAAAGTTTCACAACTTGTGCGCCAAATTATTGCTGAAACAAGTCCTTTAGAATTTGACAATGTTGAGTAACTGGAACATACGCATTTGGGAATATGATTTCCTACATCCATTTTGGTTGTGGCTGCTTTTTCTTGTTCCTGTTTATCTGTTCATTGCAATCAAAAATGAAAGAAAAAACTCTGGACAATGGAAGTTTACAGGCAGCAGCTCCGATCAAAAATCCTTGGGATCAAAATGGATAATTTTCATTCGTCAAGGAATAATTTTGCTAAATGCAGCAGTTTTGTCACTCGTTTTACTGGCTATGGCTAAGCCCTTTCATTGGGCTGGATTTGAAGATATTGATGAAAATTACAAAAATGGAATTGACATAATTTTAGCGATGGATGTTTCCATGTCGATGCTTGCTATGGATTTTGAACCAAATCGCTTGGAAGCATCGAAACGGGTTGCAAAGGAATTTGTGGATGGAAGACGTGGTGATCGCATTGGATTGGTGGTTTATGCTGGAGAAGCTTACACGGCTTGCCCAGCAACTTTAGATTACACTATTCTCAAAAAACAAATAGATCAAATAAATGGTGAAAATATAGAGCCAGGAACTGCCATTGGAACAGGATTAGGAACTGCAGTTACGCGACTCAGAAGCGACAGTATTGCATCAAAAGTAATCATACTCTTAACCGATGGAAGTAATAATTTTGGCGAACTTGATCCTTTGACCGCAGCAGAACTAGCGAGGGCGAAGAACATTCGAGTTTATACTATTGGTGTAGGAAGTAATGGCCAAGCTCTTACTCCAGTGATTACGCCATTCGGCGTTCGCTATGAAAACATGGAGGTCGAAATCGACGAAATGACCTTAATAAAAATTGCTGAAATCACGAATGGTAAATTCTTTCGAGCTACTGATGAGAAAAGTTTATCAGGAATTTACAAAGAAATTGATTTACTAGAAAAACGGAAAATGCTCGATCAACAATATAAAACAGAACCACCTGCTAATCCAACTGCTTTTATAAATTGGGCAGTTTTGCTAGCCTTCCTTTCTTGGGGAACACGTAGGGCATTATTCAAATGGGATGAATAAAACAGAATTCACATACCGTACAAAGTCGATTCTTATTGGAATCATTGTTTGGGAACTCATTTTTTGGTTGCTAACAGGATTCTTGTTTTTCCTTTTGGGAATAATTGGTTCAGCAGGTGTCCAAAAAATTGGCTTTAGTCAAGCAGAAAATTTATACTTATTGATCTTGCTTTTTCCCGTTATCGGATTTTATTTTTATAGTTTGATGACTTCAAACCGCTTAACTAATGGCACCTCATCAAGACTTCAACAATTAATCTTTCAACCAGTGAATTCAGTCAAAAGTTTCTTGCTGTTTTTCTTTTATAGAAATGCTTTCGTTTTACTGATATTTGCGCTTGCCCAGCCCGTCTATGGAACACGAAAAGCTGCAGGTACCATCGAAAGCTTAGAATTAGTTATTTGTTTAGATGTTTCAAACTCAATGAATACAAAGGATATCTCAGCTGATTTATCCAGACTTCAAATTGCAAAAAGAGCTTTAAATCAATTCATTAATAACCTTCATGGAGAAAAAATAGGTGTTTGTATTTTCGCTGGCGGTGCCTTCGTTCAGTTGCCTATAACAAGTGACTACAGTGCTGCAAAACTTTTCGTGAATGATATAGAAACAGAGATGGTTTCTAATCAAGGAACAAATATCGACGCCGCTATATCCACTTCAATGGATATGTTCTCAAAAGATAAAACATCCAAAGGGATTATTATGGTTACTGATGGTGAGAACCACGAAGAAGATCCGAATACTGTATTAAGCGAATTAAAAGAAAAAGGAATCAAATTAAGTGTGCTTGGTTTAGGCACAACAAATGGTGGCCCTGTACCTGTGAATCCATATCGACCAGAGTTGGGATATAAGAAAAATGCGGTTGGATCAACTGTCGTTTCACGAATCAATCCTTCTTTTATTCGTTCAATCGCAGCAAAAGGTGGCGGTTCTGCAATTATTAGTTCTGATGAATTTCCTGACTTATCGCAACTCTTAACACAAATTAACCAAATTAAACGAACTAAAGTCCGAGATTTGCAGTTCGATATGAAAGAGAACCGATATCAGTACCCTTTATTTTTAGGATTACTTTTTTGGATGCTCTATTTATCAATGAATGTTTGGAATTTTAATTTTTCAAAAAAATCATAAAATGAAGAATTGCTTGTTTTTACTAATAGCTTTTATCGCCTTCGGAGCCAATGCTCAGGATTGGAGAGATTCGCTTTCGGTTGCACGCAAGGCTTATCAAAATAAAGAATATAGCAAAGCTTTTCGCTATTACCAATCAGCGCAAAAGAAAGCACCAAAATCTGTGAACTTGTCAGATGAAATGGCTCAATCAGCATACAAAGCAAGGGATTTTAAATCGGCTGAATCTATTTACAGACAAAGTGCTTCAGAAAAAAAATCACCTGATGAACGCTCAAGATCATATCACAACCTAGGAAATTCTCAAATGAAAAACAAAGATTATCAAGGAGCAATTGATTCATATAAACAAGCATTGAGAAACAATCCAAGTGATGATAAAACTCGCTATAATTTGTCTGAAGCTATACGTCGTTTGAAAGACGAACAAAAAAAACAGGACGAAAACCAGGACAAAAATCAACAAGACAAAAAAGATCAAAAAGATCAGCAAAATAAAGAAGGCCAACCTAAAGATCAGCAAGGTAAGAATGACCAGCAAAAACCAGGTGAGTCAAAAAACAACCAGGGCAAAAATGAGGGTAAACCTGGCAATCCATCAAAACTTCCAAACAAGTCAGTGGATCGAATGCTCGATAATTTAATGAAGCAAGAAGCGGCAACTAAACGAAAAATTGGCGGTAATCAAGGAAATAAAACCACAACAAATTCAGGGAAAGATTGGTAATGAAATTAGTTCTTCTACATATTACCCTTTTTCTTTCTGCTTTGTCATGTCTTGGCCAGAAACCTATGGTTTTGCTAGACGTAAGTCCTAAAGATGGTGAAGTTGGAGAGATCCTTACAATTACAATAAAGTCAAATGTACAAGGTGAATTAGATATTGAAATGCCTTCAGGTTTCGTTCATGGCTACAACGTTTTGAATGGAATGGAACAAGAAATGGATTATAATACAGGTAAACTTGTTACCTATTATTACATGTCCCAAACTGGCGCGATGAATAAGGAAGGAAATTTCACTTTTGGTCCAGCCTATATTAAAAAAGGAAATAAGGTTTATCGTTCTAACAAAGTCACGGTAAATATTAAAAAGGAACGACAAGAAAACTATACTGAAACAACTATCACAGCTAAACAATTACGTCAACCAGCATTTGGAATAATCGAAACTTCCAAATCATCCATTTACGAAGGTGAACCATTAATTGTTAATGCAAAAATCTATTCTCGGTTTAGGCCTACAGAATTAGAAAATTATGAAAGTTATTCGCTTTTTGGCGTGGTTGATAAACACGATATTGGAAATGCACAACGCATTTTTTATGAAGAAATTAAAATAAAAGGAATCACACTTAATACTTTTACGCATGATAAAAAAGTTGTTTTTCCTACAGGAACGGGCAAGACAACTATTGAATCATTTAAATTGATTTTGCGTCGAAATTTTGAAAGCATTCCGCTAACCTCGGCCGAAGCTAATTTTGAAATCAAACCCTTGCCTAGTAATGCACCAAAGAATTTCACGGGAGGTGTTGGAACATTCTCAATTACACGAAAAATTGGTCAAGGAAATCTTAAACAAGGTGATGTTTTCACTATGGTAATAGAAGTCACAGGAATAGGGAATTTACATAATATCCATGAACCAAAATTGAATTTATCCAAAGGATTTATTCTTTATGGTGATCCAATCGTCAAAGAAGATTTCATATTCAGTGCACGGGGTGCCGAAGGAAAAATCACTTATGAATTCAATGTGCAGGTCACAAAATTTGGTGAATTAAATTTAGCTAGTACCTCAATGTCATATTTTGACCCTTCAAAAGAAGCATATATCACTGTTCAAACGGAAGAAAACAAGTTGGAAGTCGAAAAAAACGACAAATTCAATATTACGGTGACAACAAAAACAGAAAACGAAACAAATCAAGCGAAAGAAGAACTAATTTCACTTAGACCGAATGATTCGACAGATTCTCCGCAATCTTTATATGGCACAAAAACATTCTGGATTGTCTTTAGCTCCCCCTTATGCCTAGCATTCCTGCTTGGTTTGTGGTTCAAACAAAAGAAAGAAAAAGAAGTAATTGAAGGAGCCGTTCAAAAAGCAAAGTCAACACAAAAGGATATAGAATTAATCTTCGATGAGGCAATTCTTTCCGCGAAAATGGGAGATCATTCTACTAGTTATCGAATTATAGAAAAAGGTCTTCAGATGGCGATTGCTGCATTTCTTCAATCTGAGCAACTCGTTTTAACCAATAGAACTGAGTTAACTCAGCAACTTGCGGAACGGTCAATTCCAAACGAAAACATTCAATATTTAATTCAACTTTTAGATCGATGCGAGTATGTACGTTTTGGTTTTGGCGAGGCAGCAGATAGCACTGCAACAATTGATGAAGCTAAATGTTGGGTTTCTAAAAATTTACGTGGATGATTAGGTTATCTATTTCTTTCATTTTTATTCTCTCGTTCCTTTACAATTCATTGGCGCAAGATTCTTTCGAAAAAGGATTAAATTTGGCGCAATCAAAAAAATACACACTTGCGATTCGTGAATTCAAATCAGTTCTCGAAAAAAAACCTGCGAACGAATCAGCATTATTTAATTTGGGTAATTGCTATGTGTACAACAAAGAAAATGGCAAAGCCATCTTGTATTTGGAAAAGTACTTGAAATTAAACCCTTCTGACGAAGTAGCAATGACGAAAATTGATCATGCCTATTTACAATTAGGGATGAACAAAACATGGAAATCTGCTTATTCAACAACAGAAATTCTTATTTATCAAGTTGGCCCGAATACCTGGGTAATTTTATCTATTGTTTTGAGCCTAATTATGTCATGGACTATCTTCCGCAACTTTGTTAGATCTAGAAAAAATACCTTGGCCATTCTCCTGCTCGAATTTATCCTTGCGATTATATGTCTTTACAGTGCTTTTGCTTCCAAGCAATATATTGAACAAGATCGTTTTGCTATCGTAACGGATAAATCAATTCCTATTTTTGCCAATGACCTTGGAGAACTCACTCAAAATACCTTAAGCGAAGGGACGAGGGTGGAATTTATTTCGTTTACCAAAACAAGTATCATCGTACGTTTGGAAAACGGTAAAACAGCTTTGATAAAAGCTAAAGATGTTGAATTCATTTAAGGAAACAGCGAATTCAAGCGATTGTCCTTTGTTTTCCTTAATTTTGCACCAATGACTGACACTAAGATAAATATTCGAAATCTATCACAAGCAGAAATCAAGAAACACTTGGAAGATATGGGGGAAAAAGGCTTCCGTTCAAAGCAAGTGTTTGAATGGTTGTGGAAAAAAGATGCTGCAAGTTTCGAAGAAATGTCAAGTCTGGGGAAAGAACTTCGGACACAATTAGAATCCCGATTTTTCATTGACCATATTCAATTAGATGATCAACAAATCAGTTCTGATAAAACCATTAAGTGTGCTTTTTCAGTTGGTGACAACAAAGTAGTCGAAGGTGTTCTAATTCCAACAACCTCTAGAACCACCGCTTGTATTTCGTCTCAAGTAGGCTGTAGTTTGTCATGTACCTTTTGTGCAACTGGACGCTTGAAATTAATGCGGAATTTAACTGCAGGAGAAATTGTAGACCAAGTCGTTTATTTAAAAAATCAAGCAGAAGGTCGTTATAATAAACCATTGACAAATATTGTTTATATGGGAATGGGCGAACCGCTGCTCAATTACAAAAATGTGCTTCGTTCGGTTGAATTAATCACTTCTGAAGAAGGATTAGGCATGTCGCCAAAACGTATTACCGTTTCTACTGCTGGTATCGCTAAAATGATTCGCAAGTTAGGTGATGACGAAGTGAAATTTAACTTAGCACTTTCTTTGCACGCTGCGAATGACAAAAAACGCAGTCATATTATGGAAATCAACGACTCAAATAATTTAGCAGAATTAGCAGATGCTTTGCGTTATTTTCACAAAAAAACTGATTCAAGGGTTACTTTTGAATACATCATTTTCAAAGATTTCAATGATAAAATTGAAGATGCCCAAGAATTAGCCGACTTTGCGAAATGTGTTCCATGTAAGATTAATATTATTGAATACAATCCAATCGACGATAGTGAATTCGAGCAAGCCGATAAAAACAAAGTAGACGCCTTTGCAGCCTATATTGAATCGAAAAATTTGGTTGTAAACGTGCGCAGAAGTCGAGGAAAAGACATTGATGCAGCTTGTGGGCAATTGGCGAACAAAAACAAAGCAATTCTAAAAGAAATGAGAGTTTTGAAGTAAATTTTCTACCATTCAAATAGTCATTTATACCCTTCCATCAAAAAAAGTAAACATTGCCTCTTTTTTCTTTCTGTTGCCTAAGCAATCTTGTATATTTGTATTATGTTGACCGTAAAAGAAATGATGAAACCAATTGAACCGGAAATTGCCGAGTTTGAAGTGCGTTTTCGTCAAAGTATGAAGTCAAAAGTGGCCTTACTTGATAAGGTAACCCATTATATCATTCGTAGAAAAGGGAAGCAAATGCGACCTATGTTCATTTTCTTAACAGCAAAAATGCTTGGAAAAGTAAGTGATCAAACCTATGATGCTGCTTCGCTAGTTGAACTTTTACACACTGCAACCCTTGTACATGATGATGTCGTTGATGATGCCAACGAACGTCGAGGATTTTTCTCTATCAATGCGCTTTGGAAAAACAAAGTAGCTGTCTTGGTGGGCGATTACATGTTATCAAGAGTACTTTTGCTTTCAATCGAAAAGAACAATGTTCGCATGTTAGAAATCATAGCACGAGCTGTCCGTGAAATGAGTGAAGGCGAATTGCTACAAATCGAAAAAGCGCGAAAATTAGATATCACCGAAGAAATATATTTTGAAGTAATCAGGCAAAAAACTGCATCTTTAATTGCTACCTGTTGCGAATCTGCAGCAGTATCTGTTGACCGTGAAGATTTTGCTCCAGCGATGAGGCAATTCGGCGAATTAGTTGGATTGGCTTTTCAAATCAAGGATGACATTTTTGACTATGGTGCTCCAGGAAACATCGGTAAACCAACAGGGATAGATATTCGCGAACGGAAAATGACGCTTCCCTTAATTCATGCCTTGAACACTTGTTCGATCGAAGTAAAAAGAGAATTAATCAACATTGTAAAAAATCACAATGAAGATCCGAAGAAGGTTGACCGTGCAATCGAATTAGTTATTGCTGCTGGCGGAATCGAATATGCACATGCTAAAATGATGGTGCTGGCGAATCAAGCACTTCAATTACTCGAACCTATACCTGATTCTGAAGCAAAAAGAGCAATAATCGGCCTAGTAGAATATACCACTCAACGCGAAAAATAAAATCAAATGAAATATCTTATCCTCTTTGTACTTTGTATTGGAATGTATGCTTGTTCATCAAATGATGAAGTAGATTCGGCTAAGAAACCTGTAGCAGAGCAGTTAGTTGAAATCAAAGATGGTATTTATACCGAATGGTACCCTGGAAAAAAGCAAATTAAATACCGTGGCGCCCAAGACGATTTAAATCGCCGTGATGGTAAATGGATGTTCTATTCTGAAACAGGACTTGAATTGTCTTTTACAATGTATAAGAATGGATTAAAAGAAGGTTTTACCGTTGTAAAGTATCCCAACGGTGTGCTGCGTTACAGAGGAGAGTACCAAAATGATAAGATGGTTGGTGTTTGGACGACTTATGATGAAAAAGGCAAAGTAGCAACAGAAAAAGATTACAGTTATCCGACAAACTAATGTCTAAAATTCCACCACATATTATTGACGACATCATGCAAGCTTCTCGAATTGAGGAAGTTATTGGCGAATTCGTTAGTTTGAAACGTGCTGGTTCAAGTTTAAAAGGTTTAAGTCCATTTACGGATGAGAAAACACCTTCATTTGTTGTCTCTCCAGCCAAACAAATTTTTAAGTGTTTTTCAACTGGTAAGGGTGGAACTGTGGTCAGTTTTCTCATGGAAAAGGAGCATTTTTCCTATCCCGAAGCACTTCGCTGGTTGGCAGACCGCTATGGCATTCAACTTCCAGAAGAAAAACCCGCAAGCGCTGAAGAACTTGCATCAATTACTGAGAGAGAAAGTTTAAATATTATAAATGATTTTGCAAGGGACCATTTCCAGCATAATTTACTTGAATCTGAGGAGGGAAAAGCCGTTGCACTTTCTTATTTCGAAGAACGAGGATTTCGAAGAGATATCATTCAAAAATTTCAACTAGGATATTGCCTTAATACAGGCAACGATTTTACCACAAATGCTCTTGCAAAAGGATATAAATTAGAATATTTAGAAAAAGTTGGACTCGTTAAATCTAAAGATGATCGTCATTTTGACTTTTTTCGAGGTAGGGTAATGTTCCCTATTCACAGTGTAACGGGTCGCGTATTAGGTTTTGGTGGTCGTACGCTTTTTACAGATAAAAAAGTTGCGAAATATTTTAATTCACCCGAAAGTATCATCTACAATAAGAGTGAAATCTTATATGGTTTGTATTATTCGAAAGGTGATATTATTAAATATGACAACTGTTTTTTATGCGAAGGATACACAGATGTAATTAGCATGTATCAAGCAGGGATTCAGAATGTAGTTTCTTCTTCTGGCACTTCCTTAACGAAAGAACAAATCAAATTAATTCGACGATATACTTCAAACATCACTATTTTATATGATGGAGATGCTGCAGGTATCAAAGCTTCATTCAGAGGAATCGATTTGATTTTGGAAGAAGGTATGAATGTGAAAGTTGTACTCTTTCCAGATGGAGAAGATCCTGATTCCTATTCTAAAAAAGCAAGCTCAACCGAACTAGACAATTACATCAAAGAGCACACGCAGGATTTTATTTCTTTCAAGGCCAGCATCCTAATGAAAGATGGTGAAGATGATCCACTTAAAAGAGCCGAGTTAATTCGAGAAATTGTGCACTCCGTTGCCCTAATTCCAGATCAAATTACACGCACGGTTTACCAACAACAAATCGCACAAACATTTGGGATTGGAGAACATATCGTTACGAATGAGTTAAACAAACTTCGAAAGAATGTTTTAGCTAAACAAATGAACACTCCTGAAATCAATGAAATTCCATTGGAAATTGAAATGGATCCGGGTGTTCAAAGTCTACCACTTAAAAAACCAAGTGTTCCGCCTAGTGAAGTTTCCTTGATCAGAATAATGGTAAAATATGGTGTTAACGAAGTACAAACCTCACAACATACTGAAGGAGTAGAAATAAAAATAAAAACAAGTGTTTTGGAACTTGTCTGTCATGAACTGGACAAAGATGAATTGTATTTTTCGCATCCACTTTTTGCTAAAATTCATCAACTTTTCGTCGAAGGTTTAACTGAAAAGACCTTGTATCCATCGAGTTTTTTGAAGAAACAAGAAGACCAAGAAATTGTGCAATTCGTATCTGATTTAGAATCTGTTAATCATGAGATAAGTCACAATTGGCTGGTAGAACATAACATTAGTACACGTTCAGAAAGTGATGACCTCGAAGGCACAGTAATGCAAGCAATTTATGGTTTTAAAGCAATGAAAATTGAAGATCGTATTGATGAAATCCGCTTGCGTTTTAATGAAGAAAATTTGGAAACAGAAATAATGATGGATCTCTTAGCGGAACAGATGGCTTATGAGAATGCTAAAATGAAAATCGCTGAAAAATTAGGGCGAATTATCCTACGATAAAATGTTGAGTTATACCTTATTTAATCTCGGTCCTTACCACGTCTGTCTTTGGAATATCATATTCCTGAGCATCATTTTTATAACGGCGATTCTCCTTCGGCGAATTATCCATAAATCTCTAAAGCGCTACTTAAAAAATGCAAATATTCGTGTTGAAGGCAGAAGAGTTACTTGGCTAAAATTACTAAGTCAAAGTGTCTATTTACTGGCAACTTATATTGCTGTTTTAAGCTTCAACATCAACAACGATGATGTTACTTTCGGCGATTTCCTGAATTTTAACTTAATTGAATCAAAGAAATTTACCATTAGTTTTTACCACATTATTATAATTGTTTTCATTTTCTTCCTAGCAAGAGTTGCATTAAATCTATCCATACTCTTCATCTCTAGGAAATTTAGATCGAATAAAAACTTTAATCCTGGATCAGAATTTATTTATATTCAAATAGCCAAATATGTCATCTATGTATTTGCGATTATCTCGAGCTTAAAGGCACTAGAAATTGATGTTTCGTTGCTAGTTACAAGTTCTGTTGGTTTATTTGTTGGTCTTGGACTTGGACTTCAAGACGTTTTTAAAGATATGATTTCAGGGATTGTTTTACTAGTAGAAAGCAATGTGCGCGTAGGGGACGTAATAGAAATATCGAATGGAGGGAAAACAGAAGCAATTGTTGCTAAAATATTAAAAATAAATGTTCGCACTACTCATATCGAAACGCGTGATGGAAACGTACTTATTATTCCAAATGCCAAGTTAACTCAAGAATTTGTTGAAAACTGGACTCATGGAACAAATCTTTCTCGTTTTCGAATAGCTATAAATGTTGCTTATGGCACGAACACTGAAGTTGTAACAAGACTATTAAAACAAGCAGCACTAAACCATCCAAAAGTCAAGAAAACAGAACCTGTTATTGTCCGTCTGGCAAATTTCGGTGATAGTGCACTTGAAATGGAGTTGATATTTTGGGCCGACCAAAGTTGGGATATTCAAAATTACAAATCAGAAATACGTTTTGAAGTAGATCGACTCTTCAGAGAATATAACATCACCATACCTTTCCCACAGCGTGATATACATGTTGTAAATAGAGAACAACACTATTTTACACGCAAAGATTCAGATACAAACGATTTTTAATAACCTGAATTCGAGCCTGAATTTTATTCAATTTAGTAGGAACTTGTTGCACCACCAATATTTTCGATTGGATGCCATGTTGTTTTCAGTTCGAGAGTATCAGCAATCATATACAAATCTTGAGCATCCGTCTTTAACCATTCTTTCGTTTGATGAAAAACACGTTTTACATTGACACTCGCGTTTTCTTGTAATTGCTGAAAAGCAGGCAAATCATCACCACCATAAACAACTGCATTAATATCCATGTGTGTGGATAAAGTGTCATTTAATTCTTTATTCGTACCAGTAAGGATATTTACCACACCACCTGGTACATCAGAAGAATTCAATACTTCTGCAAACGTAATTGCACATAAAGGCAATTTTTCTGAAGCAACAACCACACACGTATTCCCACCAGTAATTACCGGTAAAACCAAAGAAACTAAACCAATTAATGACGAATTATTCGGAGCTATAATTCCTACGACACCTGTTGGTTCATGGACAGAAAAATTGAAATGAGAACTTGCCACAGGATTTACTGAACTAAGAATTGACGTATATTTATCACACCAACCTGCATAATAAACGATGCGATCGATTGACATATCAAGTTCTTGTATTGCTTTGGTTTTTGTTGAACCTTGAGAAATAAGTTCATTAATAAATTGCTCTCTTCTACCTTCTAACATTTCTGCTATCCGGTAAAGTATTTGACCCCGATTCATTGCTGCTCGTTCAGACCAACTTCCGAACGCCTTTCGAGCCGCAAGCACAGCATTTCGTATATCTTTGCGCGACGATAAACAGATATTACCCAATAACTTACCTTTCGGATCAGAAACAGTGTAAAAACGCCCTGATTCAGTTCTGGGAAATTGACCGCCAATATATATTTTGTATGTTTTTAAAACTTCCAAACGAGCCATTTTAATGAATTGAAAATTAATTAATTTAAAATTTTTTCTAGCTTAATTTAACATAAGCATTTAAACCATGCATGCCGCCTTCACGACCAAATCCACTTTCTTTGTAACCGCCAAACGGCGATGTTGGATCAAATTTATTGTAAGTATTAGCCCAAACAACACCAGCTTTTAATTTTGTTGTCAAATTAAAAATACGAGAACCTTTATCTGTCCAAACTCCTGCAGCCAATCCAAAAGGGGTGTTATTCGCTTTTTGGATTGCCTCATCAACCGTTCGGAATGTTTGGATTGTTAGCACCGGTCCAAATATTTCTTGTTGTGCAATTACACTTGATTGTGCCACATCAATAAAAAGTGTTGGGGGACAAAAATGACCTTTATCTGGAATACTGCATGCCGATTGGAACATTTCCGTTCCTTCTTTTTTTCCAATTTCTATAAACTTATTAATTGTATCTAATTGTTCTTTAGAATTGATTGCTCCAACGTCGGTGTTTTTATCCATCGGATCCCCAACATAAAGTGTATTCATTCGATCCTTCAATTTTCGAACAACTATATCTGCGACCGATTCTTGCACAAGTAAACGTGAACCAGCGCAGCAAACATGTCCTTGATTAAAGAAAATTCCATTTACAATTCCTTCTACTGCTTGGTCAATTGGTGCATCTTCAAAAACAATATTGGCTGATTTACCGCCCAATTCCAAGGTTAATTTCTTATTCGTTCCTGCTACTGCTTTTTGAATTATTTTTCCAACAGCAGTAGAACCAGTAAATGCAATTTTATCAATGTCTTTATGATTTACAATTGCAGCCCCTGTATCACCAAATCCAGTAACAATATTCACCACTCCAGGCGGCAATCCGCAATCATGTATTATTTCAGCAAGTTTAAGTGCTGTCAATGATGTAGTTTCAGCTGGCTTTAAAACTACCGTATTTCCAGCTGCCAACGCAGGTGCAATTTTCCATGCAGCCATTAACAATGGAAAATTCCAAGGAATAATTTGGCCAGCAACACCTAAGGACTCAACTTTCCTGTTAGGAAAAGCATACTCCAATTTATCTGCCCAACCAGCATAATAGAAGAAATGATTACATGCTAATGGCACATCAATATCGCGCGATTCACGAATAGTCTTTCCACCGTCTAATGTTTCAATTACAGCAAACTCTCTTGCTCTTTCTTGCATCATGCGAGCAATACGATAAATGTACTTTGCTCTTTCTGCACCAGATAATTTAGACCAAACTTCAGTGTATGCTTTTCTTGCTGCAGCAACTGCCAAGTCGACATCTTTTTCATTCGCATGAGCAATTTCAGCCAATTTTTCCTCTGTCGCTGGATTAAACGTTGAAAAATAATTCCCTGAAGATGGTTTTACCCATTTTCCATTGATATATAAATCATAGCGCTCCTTTAACTGAATATGTGTTGTGCTTTCTGGGGAGGGAGAATAAGACCATTCAGTTGCTTCTGCCATTTTTTTCTTTGCTGCCATTTTAATCGATTGAAAAATAATCTGATGATTGATAAATACCTGTTTCTTGCTTCATAATTTGCATCAACAAATCATTTGCTAAACTACTCGCGCCAAAACGGAACCACTCATTGCTAAGCCATTTAGCACCCAAGGTTTCATTCACCATTACTAAATAATGCAAAGCTTGTTTAGCGGTTGAGATCCCACCAGCAGGTTTCATTCCAACCATCACACCAGTTCGATCATAATGGTCTTTAATAGCCATAAGCATTGTGTAAGTTACTTGCATTGTTGCAGCAGGTTGAATTTTACCAGTAGAAGTTTTTATAAAATCAGCTCCAGCCAATATTGCTAAATCGCTTGCTCGACGAACATTGTCTAAGGTAGCAAGCTCACCAGTTTCTAAAATCACTTTCAAACGAGCATTACCGCACGCTTCTTTAATTGTTGCGATTTCATCAAAAACGAAATTATATTCGCCTATGAGAAATTTACCTCTTGAAATTACCATATCAATTTCGTCAGCTCCTTCTGCAACAGCAAATTTAGTATCACGGAGTTTTACTTCCATTGGTGCTTGTCCGCTTGGGAAAGCAGTTGAGACGGATGCTACTTTTACTTTTGAGTTTTTAACTTCATTTTTTGCAATCTTCACCATAGAAGGATACACACATACCGCTGCCACAGTAGGTAAACCCATATGTACATCATGCAAGTGCATTGCTTTGTAACACATTTGTTTCACTTTACCTGGTGTATCTTTACCTTCAAGAGTTGTTAAATCAATCATATTCAAAGCGATTAAAAGACCTTGTTTTTTTGATTCATTTTTAATGCTTCTTGATTGAAATCGAGCTACCCGCTCTTCCACTCCAACTTTATCGATTGCAGGTGAATTTCGGAAGTCCAGTAATTGTTCGCTTTGGGCCCTTTTTTCTTTTCCCATGTTAAGATTCTATGTCAGTGTTCAAATATACGCAATATGAAATCTTAGCGCAACAAAAAAGGCTCCTTTCGAGAGCCTTTTCTGTTTTTCTATGTTTGATTATAATTGTCCGTCTGAATGATAAACACCATTCTTAAATACTTTTACTTTAAGTAAGATACCATCTCTGTCGTATTCATATACTTTTCCGTCCCAAAGTGTACCATTTTTAAAGTTACCATCTTGCGAGATTTCATCGTTTGCATTGTACACTTTATTGTAACCGTTCGCTTGGAATCTTTCACCTTTTGTTTTCGGCGTGGCAATTTTTGGTGCAGTTTCTTTAGAGCCTAAGTCAACAACTTTAACAGCAGGGTTAACCATTTCTTTTTCCTCTCTTTTCGCTACTGAACCATCGGCATCATAGAAAATAATTTCTTTGACATCACCGTTTTCATAATAACGAACTGCTTTTCCAGTCGGTTTACCGTTGTTTGAATCATATTCAAATTCAACTTGACCATTTGGATAGTAATATTTCACTTTACCTTCTTCTTTACCTGTAGTATTGAATTTAGCTTCATACTCTATTTTTCCATTTTCATGAAAACGTTTTAATGAATCTTGGTATAAATTACGCTCAAAAACACCTTGCTCACGCACTTTTCCGTTCGAAAAATACTTCGTATAAGCTCCTTCTGGACGGTTGTTTTTATATTCACCTTTCAATTTAGGTGTAGCACCGTCAAGTTGATACTTAATCCAAGTGCCTTCTTTACGATCATCCAAATATGGACCTTCCTCAATCTTGCCATCAGCAGGATAACCTTCTTGCGGCTTATCCTTCCCTAGATACAACCAACGGCCTTGTTTCTTGCCATTTTCGTCCTTCTTGTTTAACTTATCATCTTGTGTAAGTTCAGCAAGGAACACTGGAGATGTTATCATCCCAATAAATATCCAGCTTAGTATTAACTTCCCGACCATGTTCTTGTGTATTTAGTTGTAGTAAGTACATGCAATATACAATGTTAAAACGAAAAATAATGCCAACTATAAATAAATTCGTCAAAATGGCAATATTTAACGATAAAAACTTTTTTTTTGACTTTTAATTAAATTTCTCTAAAAGTTCAATATTAACATTGTCAAGCATCACCTTTACCAATTGTTTTGTTCCAAATTTCTCTTTCCAACCCCAGTCTTTTCGGGCTCTACTGTCATCTATTGATCCCGGCCAACTATCTGCTATAGCTTGACGGAAATCTGGTTCGTACGTTGCTTCAAAAGATGGAATATGTTGTTTTATCAATTCTGCCAAATATTTTGGAGTAAAACTACAACCAGCCAAATTGTAAGACGAACGAATCACCACTTTTTCTTTCGGTGCTTCCATCAATTGAATGGTTGCTCTAATTGCATCTTCCATAAACATCATAGGTAATTCCGTATCTTCAGATAAAAAGCTCACAAACTTTTTTCCCATCTTGGCTTGATAAAAAATATCTACAGCATAATCAGTTGTACCTCCACCGGGTAAACTAGTATATGAGATTAATCCTGGAAAACGAATACTTCTAACATCAACATTATATTGTTTAAAATAGTATTCACACCAGCGCTCACCCGCCAATTTTGAAATTCCATAGACAGTAGATGGTTCCATAATCGTATACTGAGGCGTCATTACTCTTGGTGTCGTAGGTCCAAATACGGCAATAGAACTAGGCCAAAATATTTTTTTTAGGTAAGATTCTTTAGCTAAATCTAGAATAGTAAAAAGTCCTTCCATATTTAATTGCCAAGCAAAATTGGGATTCTTCTCTGCTGTTGCAGATAACAATGCTGCAAGCAAATAAACTTCTTCAACTTGATTATCGATAATAAAAGATCTAACCGCCTCTCGATTCAAGATATCCATTTGAACATAAGGACCATTTGATAATATGGATGGACATTCCGCTTTTACATCTGCAGCAATGATTTGATCATTACCTTTTAACTTTCTTAATTCAAGAGTTAGTTCGGTGCCAATTTGACCACAAGCCCCAATTATTATTGTTTTTCCCATTTTGACGTTTTGTTCACAACAAAGTTAAAATTTGCCTTCATTTAGCCTATTATTTTACAGAAATTTATTCTTTTTTGTTAAACCTGATTTTAGTCATGTTTTTCATAATTCAACTAGCTTAGTTTTGATAATAATTTTCTCGAAATGTGGAATGACTTTGCTATATTGCTAAATTACATGATTAAACGTAATCCTGAGTGATTCGATTATTGTCAATTCTATATTAGTCACATTTAAAATCAATCAATATGCCATTTTATCATAAACTAGGGACTTTTCCCCATAAAAGACATACAGTTTTCAGACAAGCAAACGGTAAATTATACCATGAACAATTATTTGGTACTGTAGGTTTCGATGGTATGTCCACATTAATGTACCATATAAATCCGCCTACAATTGTAAAAGAAGTAAAAGGTCAGCAAGACATTGCGCCAGTTATTGCATTGGAAAAAAACATGATGGCGCGCAGTTTGAAAGGATATGAAGTAAAACCTGTTGACGATTACCTCGATAGCCGTGTGCCCGTTTTAGTTAATTCAGATTGTTATATTGAACTGGCTTCACCAAAAAAATCAATGACAGATTATTTCTATAAAAATGCAGATGCAGATGAAGTAATCTTTATTCATCGCGGTGAAGGTACTTTGAAAACTCAATTGGGCAATCTAGATTTCAGCTATGGAGATTATTTAGTTATTCCAAGAGGTATGATTTACCAAATGCATTTTAAAAATGAAGACAATAAACTATTCATAGTACAATCTTTTAGTCCTGTTTATACGCCAAAAAGATACCGAAACTGGTTTGGTCAATTATTAGAACATTCACCCTTCTGTGAGAGAGATATACGTCAACCGAACGTTTTAGAACCTATTGAGGAAATAGGTGATTTTTTGATTCGTATAAAGAAACAAGATATTCTCTATGATTATATTTATGGAACTCATCCCTTTGATGTGGTTGGTTGGGATGGTTATAATTATCCCTATGCGTTTTCAATTCATGACTTTGAACCAATAACGGGCCGTGTCCATTTACCTCCGCCAATTCACCAAACCTTTGAAACAGCTGGATTTGTGATGTGCTCTTTTGTACCTCGTTTATATGATTACCATCCAGATGCTATTCCATCACCTTATAATCATAGTAATATTGATTCAGATGAAGTACTGTACTATGTTGATGGGGACTTCATGAGTAGAAATAATATTGAAAAAGGTCAAATAACCGTGCATCCAGCGGGAATACCTCATGGGCCTCATCCAGGTGCTTATGAAAGAAGTATCGGTAAAAAAGAGACCTTGGAACTTGCCGTAATGGTTGACACATTCAAACCCTTGAAACTAACAAAGGCAGCCATGGACATGCAAGATCCTGAATATGTGAAAAGTTGGTTACAACACTAAAATTGTTGTAATTTAGGCTACGTAAAATAAAAGAAAAATAAGTTGAAGTGATTAAATCCACTGATTTAAATAATAATAATAATATGAGTAAAGAAATAAAAAATGTAGAATACGGCTTAGAAAAAATCTTTGAAGGAGCTCAAGACTTTCTCCCGCTATTAGGTACAGATTATGTGGAATTTTATGTTGGTAATGCAAAACAAGCAGCTCATTTCTATAAAACTGCATTTGGATTTCAATCACATGCATATGCTGGATTAGAAACTGGAATGAAAGACCGTGTTTCTTATGTGTTGAAACAGGATAAAATTCGCTTGGTTTTAACAACTGCATTAACTAGTTCATCTCCTATTGGAGAACATGTTAAAAAACATGGTGATGGGGTAAAAGTGATTGCTCTTTGGGTGCAAGATGCGCGCAAATCATGGGAAGAAACAACTAAACGCGGTGCGAAATCATATCAAGAACCAACTGTTACTAGTGATGAGCATGGAGAAGTTGTTACAGCAGGAATCTTTACTTATGGTGAAACAGTGCATATGTTCGTAGAACGAAAAAACTACACAGGTGAATTTATGCCTGGTTTCGTTAAATGGGAATCAGCATACAATCCAGCACCAATTGGATTAAAATTCATTGATCACATGGTTGGAAATGTTGGCTGGGGTGAAATGAATACTTGGGTGAAATGGTACGAAGATGTTATGGGATTTGTAAATTTCCTTTCTTTCGATGATAAGCAAATTCATACCGAATATTCAGCTTTGATGTCAAAGGTTATGAGTAATGGCAATGGGCGGATTAAATTTCCTATTAACGAACCTGCAGAAGGCAAAAAACGATCTCAAATTGAAGAATATTTAGATTTCTATGAAGGCCCAGGAGCACAACACATTGCAGTTGCAACAGACGACATCATAGAAACAGTGCGTCAGTTGAGAGCAAGAGGTATAGAATTTTTATCTGCTCCTCCACAAGCCTATTATGATGAAATTCCAGCTCGTTTAGGTGTTCATATGGATATGATGAAAGAAGATTTGAAAATTCTTCAAAGTTTAGCAATCATGATTGATGCTGACGAAGAAGGTTATTTGTTACAAATTTTCACCAAGCCAGTTGAAGACCGTCCTACTCTATTCTTTGAAGTTATCCAACGAATGGGAGCAAGAGGTTTTGGAGCAGGAAACTTCAAAGCTCTTTTTGAGTCAATTGAAAGAGAACAAGAGAAAAGAGGAACGCTTTAAACAGAACTTATTTACAATAAAATGAGCGCGGTGAAAAAATCATCGCGCTTTTTTTACCTCAAAATCTACCATTCGCCGAAAAATAGCTACATTTCACCGAATCATTGTTTTAGCTGCTGTTTACATGCGCTATGTTTGACAAAAAAAACAAGATGAAAAAACACAACAACTGCATGCACATGGAAGAGAATTGGGAAAAGCACCAGCGTAACTCCAAAATTTTAAGCGGAATTTTTGTAATTACTGCGGGGATATTAATTCTACTGAAACAATCCGGGATGTTTATTCCTGATTGGTTATTATCATGGGAAATGATTTTAGTTGCCGTGGGATGTGTTATGTTAATCAAACATAATTTCAAAAAGTCAAGTGCCTATATAGTCATTGCAATTGGTGGACTTTTCATGTTACATGAAATTCTTCCAGAATTAATTGATCGCCGAATGATTTGGCCAATTGTGATTATATTGGTAGGTGTTTCTATTTTGTTTAAATCTATTTTTCCTGGATTCAAAAAAAAACAGCCTACTGTATCAATTGCTGATTTTAGTGAAGTTCAATCAGATGATTTTGTAAATTCTTCTGCTTTTTTCAGTGGAATTACCAAAAAGGTCGTAACTAAGAATTTCAAAGGAGCAAGTATCTCCAGTGTTTTTGGCGGCAATGAAATTAACTTATCACAAGCTGATTTTACTGGGACGGCAAACATTGATATTACTTGCGTCTTTGGTGGTGTAACGCTCATCATACCTTCGAATTGGAAAGTTAAATCAGATTTAACTTCAGCTTTCGGTGGAATTGAAGACCAAAGACCTTCAATGATCTCGGAACTAAATAGCGATGAAAAAGTGGTGATTTTGAAAGGAACTTGTGTTTTTGGAGGAATAGAAATTTTGAGCTATAATTAATGTTTAAAATAATCAAACAGATTTTTGGAAAGAACAGATTTGCATTAATTGCATTTCTGTTTTTTTTGTTGGATATCGGTTATTATTTTGTGCTCACCTCTTTTGAAATAGGAAAAAGACAAGCGACTTATGAGGCGGTCACTTCCTATTTGTTAATTCTTTTCTTTTCTTATGTGCTACAAAGAATTCACACATATTATCATTCCAGATCTGCCATTAATATTGTTCATATCAGCATCATCTTTATTTTTAGCTTCTTAATGAGTATTTTTTTACAAGAATACGGCTCATGGATTGGTAAAGGCGATCATTTGTATCTAGGTTTCTTAGAACATGCCTTTTTCTTGCGATGGTTTACGCTCTTCCTTGTTTTTTTGACAGTTGTTAATCAATTATGGATCGATAAGCATTTGGAAGAACAAGAAAATACTCTTCATCGCCTAATAGAAAAGGAACGACTTTTGGCAAAAGCTGAAATCAATGGTTTACAGCAACAATTTCAACCTCATTTTTTATTTAATAGTCTTAATTCTATAAGTGCTTTGGTGAAATCTCAACCAGATCAGGCGCGTACCATGGTGCAAAATCTTTCTGACTATTTGCGTTTGAGTATTCAAAAAAGTAAAGATGACTTTAATTCAATTGAAGAAGAACTTGAATTTTTAAATCTTTATTTAACCATTGAAAAAGTACGTTTTGGTCATCGCTTAAACATAGATGTCAACTGCACAGAAGAATGCAAGCAACTTAGTTTGCCAAGTCTAATGTTGCAGCCGCTCGTAGAAAATGCTATTAAATATGGATTGTATGGTAACATTGGTGATTTAAGTATCTTGATTGAAATTCATTGCGAAGATCGATTACTTCATATTTCAGTGTCAAATCCTTATGATGAAACATCCGTTAACTCGTCCAAAGGAACTGGTTATGGATTAAAATCGATTGAACGTAAATTGTCATTTATCTATAAACGAAATGATTTGCTTCAAACAAAAAGAACAACGACACAATTCACTATCTTTCTTAAAATTCCTCAATAATAATTTAGCCTATGAAAAAAGTTCTAATTATTGACGATGAGCCCTTGGCAAGATCTATTGTTCGTGAATACCTTGAGTCATTTCCAAACCTTGAAATTGTAGAGGAATGCAATGATGGATTTGAAGGGGCAAAAGCAATTTCACTGCATCAACCCGATCTTATTTTCCTAGATGTACAAATGCCCAAAATTAATGGCTTTGAAATGTTGGAGATCATCAATGAACAACCTGCGGTAATCTTTACGACTGCATTTGATGAATATGCATTAAAAGCATTTGAAACAAACGCTTTAGATTATTTATTAAAACCCTTTTCGCAAGAACGATTCAATGCGGCGATTCAGAAGTGGCTAATGGCGGTCACATTTGATTCACCAATTGAAAAGCTGAATGATACTCACTTCAAGCAACCCGATGAACACTTACGAATTGTGATTAAAGACGGAAGCGAAATACGCATTATACCAACTAAGGAAATAGAGTATCTTGAAGCGTATGATGATTATGTTAAAATTCATCATTTAGGAAAAGTGCATTTGAAAAAGAAGACCATGAATCACTTTGAAAAATCATTGGATTCAAAACAGTTCATTCGCATACATCGTTCTTACCTGCTCAATATTCAAGAATTAACCAAAATAGAATCTTTCGAAAAGAACAGTTACATCGCCATTTTGAAATCGGGAAAACGCATTCCGATTAGCAGAACTGCTTATGGTCCTTTAAAAGAATCGTTAGGGATTTAAGATGTAAACTGCGCTTTCATGATTGCTGTTCCGAACGTATATTTACTTTTTAAAATTGAATAATGGAAGATTGGATAACGATAATTTCTGTTGGTTTACCCTTAGATGCCCAGTTGATTAAAGCACAATTGGACTTGCATGAAATTGAGGCTGAAATATTAGATGAGATGACAACCGATATTGCACCTTTCTATTCTCAAGCGATGGGTGGTATAAGAATTCAAGTTCAAAAAAAGAACTTTCAAGCAGCAACAGAATTGTTGCATCATCTTGGTCATTTAAAAAATGAAACGAGAAAAATAAATCCGTTTTTTACAGCCTTTATCACTTTTTCTGAAAAAATTCCACTGCTAAATAAATTAAGAATTGAATTACGTCTTCTACTAATTATAACAGCTATACTTGCCATCTTCATTGTACCAATTGTATTGTTAAATCAGCCGAAATTAGTAGATAAAATTAGTGGTAAAAACTGGTGCGTAACTGAAGTATATTATCAAAACAATGAAATTTTAGTGGATGACACATATGGAGGTCTCTATTTGAATAACTGCAATACATCTTTAGAATTCGATATAAACGGAAGTGTTAACATGTCAATATATAAAGGATTAACACCTCCTATTAGTTGGGGAGAAACAGATGACGGGCTGTTTTTGATCGTCAATAAAAACAATCCTCGCTGGCCAGGAAAACCCTATTTTGAAGGAGAATATCGGATCAAAATTGAAGGAAAAAGACTTGAATTGTGGTCTAAAACTATCTATATTGTATGCTATGAAAATTCACCAAATTTTATAAATTTTTGATAAAAAGAGTTTGACGTGGTTAACTCAAGTTTATTACCGAAAATGACACTCTGTTTTCATAGCAACTTTTTATCTACATTATTCATTGTTTCCTTACCTTTGGAAAAAATAAGTGAACATGGCAGAAGTAGGAATCATCATGGGAAGTGTATCAGATCTTCCAATCATGCAAGACGCAGCGGATATTTTAAAAGAATTTGGAATTTCTTATGAAATCAACGTGGTTTCTGCCCACCGAACACCAGAGTTAATGTTCGATTATGCGAAAAGTGCGCATATACGAGGATTAAAGGTGATTATTGCTGGAGCGGGTGGTGCTGCTCATTTACCCGGAATGACTGCTTCATTAACCCCACTTCCAGTAATTGGTGTTCCAGTAAAGTCATCTAATTCGATTGATGGTTGGGACAGTATTCTTTCAATTCTTCAAATGCCAAATGGTATTCCAGTTGCAACTGTTGCCTTAAACGCTGCAAAAAACGCGGGCATTCTTGCTGCAAAAATTATTGGCTCTTCCAATCCAGAGGTACTTGCTAAACTTTCAGTTTATATGGAAGAAATGAAACAAAAAGTATTGGAAAGTGGAGAAAAATTGAAGTCAAATCAAGGATAAAGTAAGTACTTACTTCGTGTTGCTTTAAACGCGTCTAATCCTGGTTTCCATTCAGCGCGAATTTCCTTTGCGCCCCAACCCTTTTCAATTTGTAAACGCAAGGTTGAAGTTCCAGCTAAACGATCAAAAAATCCTGGTTGATTAATGAAACTAACTGAATCTCCTAACAATTGTTTAGCGCGAATTAGGTAATTCAAATTGATTTCATATTTTCGTTTCTGGTTATGTTCTTGTAAATCATATCCATTACAGATCCTATTCTCATACATTGGTGATTTAGCACCAGCACGTGAAGTGGGAATAAACGAAAATTCATCAATCGGAAACTTAGGATGTCCATACATTTCGAATGGTCGATCAGTTCCTCTTCCAACACTAACCGTTGTTGCTTCGAACATGCATAAACTTGGGTACATCGTTATAGCTACTTCTGACTTTAAATTTGGAGATGGAGCAACAGGTATCACATAGTTAGTTTTATGCGTATAATATTTACAAGGAATCACCCAAAGACTGCAAACTAAACTATCTCTTAGCCAGCGCTCGCCATTGACCATCATTGCGTATTCACCTATCGTCATTCCGTAAACAATTGGAACAGGGTGCATCCCTACAAAAGAACGATGTTGCGGCTCTCTAATCGGTCCATCAATATAATGACCATTTGGATTTGGTCGATCGAGTACAATCAATTGTTTTTTATTTTCAGCACACGCTTCCATAACATAATGAAGTGTTGAAATGTATGTGTAGAATCGCACACCAACATCTTGAATATCGTAAATTACAATATCGACATCTACCAATTGCTCGTAGGTGGGCTTTTTGTTGTTCCCATATAGTGAAATTAGCGGTAAACCTGTTTTTACATCAACTGTCGAATGGACTTTTTCGCCTGCATCCGCTTCTCCGCGAAAGCCGTGTTCAGGAGCAAATACTTTGATCACATTCAATTTCATTGCTAACAGCGTGTCAACAAGGTGCGTATTATTCACCATTGAAGTTTGGTTGCTAACAACTGCTATCCGCTTGTCAGTCAATGAATCCATAAACAAATGGAGTCGTTCGATACCCAAAATTGGTTTGTGAATTGTTCCATGAACAGCTAAAGCCTCTTCACGCAAGGCCTCTTCTTTAGCAACTGTTTCATTTTCGATGATTATCGTTTCTTCAGTAGTATTTAATGGTCTTTTAAATGGAATGGAACAAGAAGCAAGTAAAATAATCAAAATACTTTTTAGGCACAAAACCTTTGCGTACCTTAGTACGGTAAAAGATAAATAAGATTTGCCGTTCGAATATTTCATAGCGCGTAAAGTACTCCAAAATGAGGTGCAAGGTAAGAAAGTTTCTAGACCCATTGTGCGCATATCAGTGATAAGTATTGCACTTGCAGTTGTTGTTAACTTGATTACCATTGCTGTAGTCACTGGCTTTCAACAAGAAGTACGCGATAAAGTTTCTGGTTTTGGTTCCCATATTTTCATCATGAGTTCTGGAGAAAGTAGTATCTACGAGTCTGAGCCATTAAACAAAAATCAATCCTTTTTCTCAAATCTGCAAAAAGATCCAGCTATTAAAGATATTTCTTATGTCGCATATAAACCAGTAATTTTTCAATCTGAAAAATTTGAAAAACAATCTAAACAGAAAGGAAAAGATTCGTCTATTGTTCGTCAAGAGATTCATGGCGCCATCCTTAAAGGAGTTAATGCTTCCTATAATTGGACATTTTTTAAAGAAAACTTAAAACAAGGTAAAATCCCTAACTTCAAAACTGAGGAGCCAAGTATGGAAGTTATGCTTTCATCGCGCATTGCTAAAAACTTGAATTTAAAAATCGGTGATGATGTAAAAGCTTTTTTCGTTAAAACCCAGCCGATCAAGAAGGTTTTTAAGTTAGTTGGTATTTATGAAACTGGTTTAGAGGAGTTTGATACAAAGATTGCGATTGGCGATTTACGTATTGTTCAACAACTAAATGATTGGGGAATTCAAGCATCTATTGAAGTGGAGGACACACTATATAATGGACAATTCATTATTCGAGGAAATATTATAGGAGGAAATGGCAATTATCGCTTTGATTGGGGCAAAGGATATGAAGCTTATTCAGGTATTACACATTGTCCATTAAATGATACGACTATTCGTTTAATCGCCTCAGATTATTGGTCAAATATTAATGGAAAAGAAGAGGGAACAAGTATTCCTGATACAGCCTTTTTGAAAATCAAAATAGAAGGTAAAGCCTATTCTTTCTGTGATACGAAATTGGATGGAATGGGAACTATTGTGAGAGAATATTTAAACGACTCTGGAAGTCAATTTGCTATCAAAGCCACAGAAAAAAGAATGATTTTTGAAACAACAGAGGGGAAAGGCAGCAGTCATAATTATGTCGGAGGTTTTGAAGTAACAGTTAAAAAATGGGATGATCTTCCAGAGGTGCATAAGCGCTTGAAAAAACAACTGGAGTTAATCCCTACCAAAAATGACGAGCTATTGACTGTACGTAGTATCATCGAAAATGAAAGTGATATTTTCGTTTGGTTAGGCTTTCTAGATTTAAACGTATTGATCATTCTTACCTTAATGATTCTTATAGGAATTATTAATATGGGCTCTGCATTATTGGTTTTAATTCTTGTACGGTCTAATTTTATCGGTATGCTAAAGTCAATGGGAGCCAGTAATTGGTCGATTCGAAAAATCTTTTTAATTCAAGCGGGATTTTTAATTTTTAGAGGAATAATTTTTGGAAATGTAATTGGGCTTGGGCTTTGTGCTTTGCAGTATTATTTCCACATTCTGAAATTAAATCCTGAAGTTTATTACATCGATAAAGTGCCAATTGAATTGAATATCTGGGCTTGGTTAGCACTAAACGTTGGAACCTTGATTGTTTGTCTTCTAGCGTTGATCATTCCAAGCTACGCTATAACGCGCATTAGTCCTGTCAAAGCGATTCGTTTCAATTAATTACTCCATACAATCACAAGGAGGATCGAGTAAAATTTCGACATTTGGCAAACGCTCTTTCAATTTCTTCTGAAACGTTGGACTATATTTAATTCCTTGAAGATCGATTTTTTTTAATTTCGGCAATGCATAAAACGATTCTGGAATTGACATTATAGGTGTTTCCCAAAAATCAACAACCTCCAAATTTTTGCAATAACCAATACTTTCAGGCAAGCGGTCGAATTGATTTCTATTGGCGCGTAAAACGGTTAATGAATCAACACGTGTCAGTACTAAAGGAAAAATGTCAAATTTGTTTTTAGAAATATCAATTATTTTAAGTGCCTCCAAATCAGCTAAAAAATCTGGCAGTTTACTCAATTTATTTTTGCTCAAATCTAAGTACTGTAATTGAGTGAACCGGGCTAATTCTTTTGGTACTGAATCCAATTTCATATGTGATAGGTTCAATGCAAAAATTGTATCTGCATTTGCTTCCTTTACCTGATCAAAAGAAAAGATTTTATACTCACTTTTTTGAGCGTAACAGTTAATCGTTATGAACAAGAAGGAAGATATTACGCACCGTAATTTCATCATTTTTTAATTGATTAATTAAACTTTCTTTGTCTTCAAAGCGTTTTTCATCCCGCACTCTTTTCAAGAATCGTACCGTCAAGTTTTGTCCATACAAATCAAGTGATGTGTCAAATAAATGGACTTCAATTCGTATATATTGTGTTGTCTCAATAGTAGGTCGAGTGCCAATATTTAACATTCCATTGACCAATGATCCATCTTCTAATCTAACTTTAACCGCATAAACGCCATTTCCTGGAATTAATTTCAATTCACTGTTTACTTGAATATTTGCCGTTGGAAAGCCAAGTTCTGTTCCAATTTGATTCCCCTTCACCACTGTTCCTGTCAGCTCAAAACATTCACCTAAGAAGGAATTTGCCGTTTCGACATCCCCATTTAAGAGGGCATTTCGAATTTTAGTTGAACTAACATTCACCTCATCAATATCTTGTGCAGGAATTTCGATTACTTCATAACCATACGTTTCAGAAATGTCCTTTAAAAATTCCAAACTTCCTTCCCTATTCTTCCCAAATTGATGGTCGTAGCCGATGACCAATTTCTTTACGTTTAGTTTGTTTACTAGATAATCTCGGACAAATTCGATTGCTGTTAAACGTGAGAATTCTTTTGTAAATGGGAAGACAATTACATTCTGTAATCCACATTTGCGTAATTTTTCAATTTTCTCGGCTTGAGTTTGAATCAATTTTAATCCATGACCTTCTGGAAACAAGACCATTCGTGGGTGCGGATAAAATGTAAACAAAACTGATTCACCATCAATTTTGACAGCTTCTTCATTCAACCGTTCTATTATCTTTTGATGTCCAATATGAACACCGTCGAATGTGCCTATAGTAAGGACAGGATTTTTTATCTCAAGAATTGAATCAAAACCGTTAAAAACCTTCACTGTTACTTGTTTACTCCGCGAAGTTAATAAATAAATGAATGTAGATAAACGAAAAACGGGAGCCAAAAACTCCCGTTAATGTTATTTAAGAAATCTTTATCTAATCAACGTCACATTTCCATGACCGGTTAATACGTCACCATTAATTCCTGTTACGACATATTTAAAGAAATATACACCATCTGAAGCTTCCTTGTCGTTGATATTTCCATCCCAAGCGTCAGTAAAACCAGTTATATCTTTAACCGTATTTCCCCAACGATTAAAAATCTGAATTTCAAGACTCTCAGCATACTCTGTATCAATTGTGAAGACATCATTTGAACTATCGCCATTTGGAGTGAAGACATTTGGAATGTAAACAATTGGTGCAGGCAAAGGAATTACAATAATATGTAAAGTATCCGAAACCGTACAGTATCCATTTCCTGCAACAAGTTGTACAATATAAGTACCAGGTGAAGAGTAACTCATGTTCTGATTATTGGCATTTGTCGTAGTCATTACTTGACCATTTCCAAAATTCCACACATAATTGGAAGCATTTGTTGAGTTATTAGTGAATGTTACAGGTAAAACTGGGTAACCTGATTGCACATTTGCCGAGATAGAAGCACTTGGCATAGGAAGCGTATTTACTGTAACGTTATCGGTGTTCACACATCCATTCGCATCAGTACCAGTTACTGTATAAATCATTGAACCAAGAGAAGGTGTAAATGGTTGACCATCTATTTCTCCATTGTTCCAACTATAAGAAACGCCGTTCACACCATTCAGTGTCACCATTGTTCCTTCACAAACTGTTATATCAACACCCCCATTAATTGTTGGAAGTGGATTCACTTGCATTGAAGCTGTGGATGTATTTACACAACCATTACCATCAGTGTATGTGTAAGTAACTGTTTGTGTTCCAACAGAAGGATCAAATGAATTTCCAGCAACTCCAGTCCCGCTGAAGATTCCACCAGCTGGAGACCCCACCAAATTGACATTTGGAGCATCTTGACAAACAGCCGGATAGGATCCAGCATCTGCTAAAGGAATCGCGTTCACATTAATGACCGTGTTCGCACTATTCGTACAACCATTTCCATCGGTATAAACATATGAAATTGAAGAGGTACCCGCCGTAGGATTAAATGAATTACCTGTTACACCTGTACCAGAGAATGTTCCTCCTGCAGGTGTTCCAGCCAAAGGAACAGACACAACACTTGCACACACAGCAGCATAAGTACCTGCTGATACTGTTGGCAAAGGATTCACTGTAATTGTTGCCGTATTTGAATTTGAACAACCATTTCCATCTGTATAATTGTACGTAATCGTTTGCGTACCTGAAGTTGGATCGAAGGTGTTTCCTGTTACACCAGTTCCAGAGAACGTTCCACCAGCAGGTGAGCCAGCTAAGGTAACATTTGGAGCATCCACACAAGCAGGAGCATAATTTCCAGCAGAAACAATAGGATCTGGATTGATAGTAACAGTAACAGATCCAGTAGAAGTACAAACAGGCGAGAAAACGATATCATCAATTCCAAAATCATTTCCTCCCGTAGAGGTATTTTGATTTACAATACAAATAGTAGCAGAAGTAGCAGCTCCAGAATTCCATGTTGCATAAAATTCATCCCAAACATTTGTTCCTGCAGGAGCTGAAAACGGAGTCGATAAATTAACGCCATTGATACTAAATTGTAAGCTTGCAGGTGAACCAACAGCTAAGGTACTTACCCAAGATGAGAAAAGATAATCTGTATTCGGTTGAATCGCTATTGTTTGACACCAAACAGAACTATTCGGAGTACCTGAACCATTCACAATTAGGAAATTTCCACTTCCTGTCGTATGATCAACACCAGTAAATCCAGGATGTGTTAAATTTGCATTAGTTGTTACAAAATAAGTGCCTTCAGTTTGAGTATTACTATTTAAACTATAATCACTTGTAAAACCAGTTGCGCCTCCAGAGAAGTCTCCATTTGTTACGGATGTGCCGCCAACTGAATAACCTGTTACATTGTAAGTTGTGGTTGCTGTAGGACAAACATTTTGATTTACCAAGCTTGCATCAATTATATCAGGTGACGGAGCCCAGTTGTAATAGTCAGCTCCACTTAAACTTATTGCTACGCAAGTTCCAGCGCAAACAGCTGTATTGTTTGTTACCGTCAAAATTGGAGAAGGCGCTACTGTTACTGAAACATTATCGGTTGCAGTGCATCCACCGTCAGGCACATTTGTAACAGTCAGAGTATAGTTTGTAGAAATGGCTGTGCTTCCAGGATTTATTATTGTTACAGTTGGTTGAGCCAGTGTAGGATCGTTTAAACCAGATGTAGGCGACCAAGAATAGGTCATTCCTGGAACAGTAGGGCTTCCCAATTGGGCTATACCTGAACCACAAAAATTTGCATCACCTCCAGCATCAGCAGTAGCCGTGCAGCAAATATTTGTAAAAGAAGTAGAATCAATATAGGTGCAACTTGTCCCATTATAACTTACCGTTTCAGTTAAGTAAAACATGGTGTTACCATTTGGTAAACTAGTTACTGACGGCGTTAAACTACTCGAAGCATTTGGTATTGTCGTTACAGGTGCTGACGTCCATAAATAAGATGTTGTAGCATTTACCGTAATTGGAATTGTTAAATTATTCGCTACAGGAACCTGAAAAATTGAAGCTGTTGCTGCAGAGCATGAATTATCATTGATAGCTGAATTTATTGCACCTGAAGAATAAGTAATTGAAGTAGGTGAACCACAAACAGAAACTAAATTACTAAATGAGATACTTGCATTCGTTAGCGTACCAATATCCAATCCAATACAATCATATATTTGAACTCTCCATCCACCTTCAGCTGCATTACAACCAATCAATGGAGCCCAATTGATCATTGTTCCTGGAGAACCATATCCTCCATACGTTCCACTCAACGGGACTGATGCAGTACAAACATTTAAAATTGATGCTGTTGTATTTGTAAAACACAAATTACTGATATTATTGCCACTATTGCATATTGCTCCTTGACCAATCGAACCAGGATTTGGTGACAAAGGAATTGTTGGACTACCGCAAGCAGCAGGACCTACAAGATAAAAACCAACGTCAGAAACAAAAGTATGGTTAGCTGTAAAACAAACAGAAAATTGTGTAGTTGCCGTAATTAACGATTCTGCAGGCGGCGGATTGTAATATGAAAAAGTCCCATTGGAACTAACTGTACCTGAAAGATTTGAAGCATTACAGGCAGTTGGAGCATTACTGGCAGTAACGTCACCGTTCATATTCCAAACCCAAGCTACGTAACAACCAACTAATGTCCCACCATTATCGTAAACCTGCACTCTATACCCATCATTTACTAAAGTAGATATCGTTGAAGTGACTCCAACAAATGAAGAATAAGGCTCCCATGACGAACTGACTTGATTGTGATAAAACCAAATATACGTATATGGACCTGTCCCAGAAGGAGCTGAAGCGGTTAAACTTGCAGTATTATTAGACAAACCTTCCGCACACCAAATATAAATTGGATTATTAACTGCTCCATTAGTATAAGCTGTAGTAGATGCTCCTGAGTTTCCATTGGGAGTAATTTGTGCATTCAGATTAAAACTTAAAAAAGTCAATAATAATGAAGATAGTAGTATAATTCTCATAATTTTAATTCTTTGATAATAAGTAAGACTTATGAGAATTTATTTGAATTACCATCTCTTGTAATTTTTCGATTTCCAATGCGGAATTTGATTGTTCTTTTAAACTTTCAATTTTAAGTTGAATGAAATATAACGAATTATCACATTCTTCTAAATCCCAATCTGAAATAGTCCTTCCAACGGTAATTTCTTGGGAATTCGCGTTTAATGCTGGGACCTCATTTCCTTGAGCTTCAAAAACTTGAACGCCATTTGATTCAGTTCTAACAAGCTTGGATTTTGAATTTTCTTGAGCGGAAGAATATAAAGATCCTCCAATAGAAAAACAAATTAGTAGCAGTCTTAATTTCATAAGTTAGATTTAATTAAAAGCAAATTTTGGCAAATATATGCAAAGGACGCGAATATTTTATAATTGGTTGCATCCATAATTATTTTTCTCAAAACCAAGCTAATAACTGAAAACTTAAATGCAATGTGCTTGTTATTTTAATATTTCATTGCATCAATACCATAAAAGTGGTATTTTTGCACAGGATTTAGATTCTATTTATAATTAATCTAAATAAAGATAATAAGCACAGATATGATTACAGTAACAGATACAGCTAAAAGACAGGCGATTCGATTAATGGAAGATGAAGGCAAATCTGGATATTTCATTCGAGTAGGCGTTCAAGGTGGAGGTTGTTCCGGTTTGATGTACCAATTGACACTTGACAACGAAGAAAAAGAAGATGACAAATCTTTTGAAGACAACGGGATAAAAGTTGTTGTTGATAAAAAGAGTTTTTTATACTTACTTGGAACAATCTTGGATTTCTCCGGCGGTTTGAATGGGAAAGGTTTTATTTTCAAAAACCCAAATGCAGACAGAACATGTGGTTGCGGCGAATCATTTTCAGTTTAACAACACAATAAATTTTTTCACGACACATATCAATCATGGGTTATACAGAGAATGAGCTTGCTAAGGATCTAGAAAATCAAGAATATAAATTTGGTTTTGTAACAAATATTGAATCCGATAAGGCGCCAAAAGGGTTGAATGAAGATATTATTCGATTTATTTCCGCAAAGAAAAATGAACCAGAATGGTTATTAGAAAACCGTTTGAAGGCTTTTGCAATTTGGAAAACAATGACCGAGCCTGAGTGGGCACATGTTCACTATACTAAACCTGACTTTCAAGATATCACTTATTATTCTGCACCAAAGCAAACGAAGAAATATGAATCTTGGGATGATGTTGATCCTGAAATGAAAGCAACCATGGCCAAGTTGGGTATTTCTATGGAAGAACAACAGCGCTTGACGGGCACAAACATAGCGGTCGATTTTGTAATGGATTCTGTTTCGGTTGCCACATCGTTCAAAGCTAAATTAGGTGAATTGGGAATTATTTTCTGTTCATTTTCTGATGCCGTTCATGATTATCCAGAATTAGTTAAAAAATATATGGGAACGGTTGTTCCTACTACTGATAATTTTTATGCAGCGCTAAATTCTGCTGTTTTTACAGATGGTTCTTTTTGCTATATTCCAAAAGGAGTTCGTTGTCCAATGGAATTGTCCACTTACTTCAGAATTAATGAAGGTGGAACTGGTCAATTCGAAAGAACGCTTGTTGTGGCCGATGAAGGTGCCTACGTTTCTTACTTAGAAGGTTGTACAGCGCCGCAACGTGATGAAAATCAATTGCACGCTGCAGTTGTTGAATTAATCGCATTGGAAAATGCAGAAATAAAATATTCTACCGTTCAAAACTGGTACCCGGGAGATAAAGAAGGTAAAGGTGGCATCTTTAACTTTGTTACGAAACGCGGCATTTGTGAGCGCAATGCTAAAATTTCTTGGACGCAAGTTGAAACCGGTTCAGCTGTTACATGGAAATATCCTTCGTGCATTTTAAAAGGTGATAATTCAATTGGTGAATTTTATTCGGTTGCCGTTACGAATAATTATCAGCAAGCAGATACGGGTACAAAAATGATCCACCTTGGTAAAAACACGAAAAGCACCATCATCTCAAAAGGTATTTCGGCTGGAAAATCACAAAACTCATACCGTGGACTCGTACAAATTCATAAAAATGCTGATAACGCGCGTAATTTCTCACAATGTGATTCTTTGTTAATGACAGATGAGTGCGGTGCACATACGTTTCCTTATATAGAATGTAAAAATAGTTCAGCTAAAATTGAACATGAAGCAACCACTTCAAAAATTGGTGAAGATCAAATCTTCTATTGCTTGCAACGGGGAATTAGTGCAGAAAAAGCCATTAGTTTAATTGTGAATGGCTATTGTAAAGAAGTATTGAATCAATTGCCAATGGAATTTGCCGTTGAAGCACAAAAATTATTAGCGATTAGTTTAGAAGGATCGGTCGGGTAATTCAGAATTATGAATTACGAATTACGAATTATAAATTAAGAATTACGCAGTGAAATATGATTAAGATTGAAAATTTACATGCCTCAATTGATGGCAAAGAAATATTAAAAGGTTTAAACCTAGAAGTGAAAGCTGGAGAAATACACGCGATTATGGGTCCGAATGGCGCAGGTAAAAGCACTTTAGCTTCTGTTTTGGCAGGACGTGAAGAGTATGAAATAACAGCAGGATCAGTTGATTTTGATGGTCAAGATTTGTTGGAGTTATCGACGGAAGATCGTGCACGTGAAGGCTTATTCCTTGCTTTTCAATATCCAGTTGAGATTCCAGGAGTGTCGAATGTAAATTTCTTACGCACTGCATTGAACGAAATTCGTGAATACAAAGGTCAAGAACAAATTTCAGCAAAGGAATTCATGGTAAGAGTTCGTGAGAAATCAGCGATTGTAGAATTGGATGCAAAATTGGCTTCACGTTCTGTAAACGAAGGTTTTTCAGGTGGTGAAAAGAAGCGAAATGAGATTTTTCAAATGGCGATGTTAGAGCCGAAACTAGCCATACTTGATGAAACTGATTCTGGTTTAGACATCGATGCTTTGCGTATTGTGGCTAATGGTGTAAATACCTTAAAATCTTCAAAAAATGCAACAATCATAATTACACATTATCAACGACTATTGGATTACATCGTTCCAAATTTTGTTCATGTATTATATGATGGAAGAATTGTGAAATCGGGTCCGAAAGAATTGGCTTTGGAACTAGAAGAAAAAGGGTACGATTGGATTAAAGCTGAAGTTGACGCATAATAGTGTCTGAAAAAAACAATATAATGAACGATACTATTCAACAAAATAAATTGGCTGTTTTTACAGAAGGACTAAGTCTTTCAAACTTGGCATACTCCAACGATTTGAAACAAAAAGCCCTAAACATTTTGAATACACTTGATTTTCCTACAACGCGTCAGGAAGATTGGAAATATACGCGAGTTGGGCGAATCGCTTCAATTAAAGCGAATCAAACAGCACATAATAGTCAGATTGATCTTAGCTCAATAAGGACTGAATCAAAATTATTATTTGTTTTTGAGAATGGTCATTTCAGATCGGATTTGTCTTCATCGGATATGCCGAAAGGGGTTGTAATTAAAGCGCTCTCTAGATGTTCAGAAGAGGAACTTTCATTGGTTGGTTCTCTTGTGAATATTGAAAATCAAGTTTTCACGGCCATGAACTCTGCTTTTGCAACGGATGGTATTTACATTCAGATTCAACCAAATGAAATTATTACACCTTCAATTCATGTGCTTCATATTTTAAGTGGTGATAATACGGCTTCATTTACACGTAACTTATTGGTTTGTTCTGATTTTGCTCAAGCACATATTATTCAAGAATACATCACACAAGAAGCAAGTTCATCTATCAACAATGTAGTGACTGAAATTATAGTTGGTGTAAACGCTCACTTTACGATTGATAAAATTCAACACGAAGAACAAGGAAATTTTGCCGTTCTAACAGAACAAGTTGATCAAAAGAAAGATTCTACTTTCACGATCAATACAATTACCTTGGATGGAACTTTAGTGCGCAATAATTTGAACATAGCGGTGAACGGTACAAATTGTACAAGTAATTTGAATGGAGCTTATTTACTAAAGAACAATCAACATGTTGATAATCACACATTAGTTGACCATAAAGTGGCTAATTGTCTTTCAAATGAACTTTACAAAGGTGTTATCTATGACAAGGCAACAGCCGTTTTCAATGGAAAAGTATTCGTTCGAAAAGATGCACAGAAAATTAATGCATTCCAATCAAATGGAAACGTATTAATGAGCGATGATGCCTCTGTAAACTCGAAACCTGAATTGGAAATTTATGCTGATGATGTAAAATGTTCACATGGATCCACAACTGGTCAGCTCGACGAAGAAGCCATTTTTTACCTTCGCGCAAGAGGTTTGTCTGAAAAAGCAGCGAGAAATCTAATGGTTTCTGCTTTTATTAGTGATGTATTAGATAAAATCGAAAATCAAACCGTACTTGAAAAGGTTCAATTGATTATTCAGCAAAAATTCGCCTGGGAGTTTTAATTGAATTTCTGCTTAATCATTGAAAAAATCAATGTCATCGTGATCCATATTGTCTAAATCTTTTATAATTAAGGCAATTTCACTCATGATTTTCGCTTTCTTTTCCTCCTTTGGATTCGTGTCTTCGATGTAATCACGCAAATGTAGTTGTGATTCTAAAACAAGTTGTTCTGCAAAAGGACCTTCCATGTTTTCAATAATCGTTAAGCATTCAAGCGCAATCATAAAATCACCTTCCACAGCGATTGCAATAAATTCCGGTAAATATTTACTGTAATCTACTTTGCTACCCCAAATTGCCGAAAGTAAATCTTGAAGAACTTCCTGATTGTTATCGTCTCTGATTAATTCAATCATTGTTTCAGCCACAGAAGTCTCACGTAAATCGTTCAAGAGTTCCATTAATTCAGCCCGAATCTTTTGACTAGGTTTTGATTTAAGTAACTCAACTAGTTCAGGCAGAATGTTTACATGACCATTCGTTTGTAAGATTTTGATCGCTGCTGATACCTTAATTTCATTTCCTGATTTCAATTCAGTTGAAAGTACATTCAGCTTCGCTTGTTGTTGCTTGGTAATTTTAGCCACTTTTTTTTCTGCGAAGGTAATTAAATCGTTTGAATCGTCTACTACAGCAGAATGTTGAATATATTTGTTGTATGCTAATTTTACGTTTTATTGGCTTATCGCTATTGATTTCACTCGGATTTCTTTATTCTTGTGGCATTGAACCCGCGCATGCTTTTAAAAAGCAACGTCTCATTATTGCTTCTGATTTCATAAAGTCCAAGGACAAATCACTTTTTGCCTCATTTGAAAAGGAACATGCCATTGAAATTATCGTTCACTACATGACAAGTGATTCAATTTCTAAACGATTAAAAGAAGAAGGATACAGCACCGAAATTGATCTTGTTATTTTGAAATCGTCGTTTGATATGTGTCAACTAAAGGATGAAGGACGCTTACAAAAAATTCTATTAGAAGAAAATCGGCCAGTAACAAGTCCAAAGTTCAACAGTAAGGAGTTGGATTGGTTTGGTATTTCAATTGATCCTTACATTATTGTGCACAGCGATGATTCGTTAGGAAAGATTTTAAACTATACAGATTTATCTAAAAAGAACAGTTGGATGACAAATCTTAAGGATGATAAAGAATTGAATCCATTGATTGCAGGCTTTTCAAACCGTATACGAAGTCAAGCAGATTCAATTAAATCGACTTGGTTTCAATCTTTCTTTGCGAAGAAAGTTCCTTTTAAAGTTGCCCGTGATTCGTCATTTAATTTAACGCCTATCCTTACCTTGTATTCTTCTTTCTATTCAGATAGTTCTTTGTATAAATCAAACTATAAAAAAGGCAAAGTCAACTACCCTAATCAGAGTAAAGGCGGGACCTTTTATTCATTAAGGGCGGTTGGAATAGTAAAACAAGCAAGAAACTATACCAATGCTTGTTTATTTATCCAATATCTAACACAAGAAGGAGTAAATCAGCGTATTAATAATTGGTGGAACACTTTCCCTATTTCCTCTTCAATGAATAGATCGTATACCTATCAGAATATACGTTACAAGCGTTATCCAATCGCTATGTATATGTTGTGTTCTGAGCGTATGAATTCTAGAAGAATTTTAGATAAAATGAAAAAAAAATAAAAGGCAAACCTGTAAGCCGGGTTCTGTATCTCAATTGAAATCAAGACGTCTATCATTTATCTAGCCCCAAACTCACGCGTGGGGTCCATCGACCTACCCTCCGAGTCAGGCGAGCAACCCTCTATGAATATAATCTTGCGATTAGACTCAAGCCCCGGTATATTTGGTCTTTCAGTCCGTAAGGTTTACCTTGCCTCACACATCACTGTCTGAGCGGTAGGCTCTTACCCCACCTTTTCACCTTTTCCCAGATAAGCTAAGCTTCGTCTGGGTAGTTTTCCTCTCTGTGGCACTTTCTGTTACTAACACGAAGTCAATACCTTCCCGTTAGGAAGTACGGCGCTCTGTACTGCCCGGACTTTCCTCCCCCCCAATGAATTGGAGCAGCGATAGACCGGTTTGCCTTTGGACAAAGATACAAAAGAAAAAGAGACTATTTTTTTACAAACGATTTGATGCTTGTTCCTTTATTCGATGCAAATACAATTTGATAGGTTCCCGCAGAAAATGCAGAAACATCCACTTTCAATTGAGTTTGATCCTTGATAGATTTAAAATATACTATTGATCCTTTAGCATCAATCAATTGAATTGAATTCACATGGTCGATTCCATCAATTGTCAATTCATTTGAAACTGGATTTGGATAGACTGTAAAATTTATTTCAGTTTCTTCGATACCAGCTAAAGCCGCATTAAAATTATCGCGGTATTCAATGGCTGTAATAGTTTCATTTCCACCAAATTCACTAGTAGATATGCGTAAAATAGGCTCCAATTGTCCGTTTGTCCACCACTCATATTCATGGCTTGCAGGTATTGGAATTGGCACCCATAATGCCCCGACAAATGGAAAGGTGTAGTAAATTGAATCTGTTTCAGTTATATCGTGTTTAATTCTCAAAGCATCAAAAGTACCGTAAGGAGTAGTGATTGAACCATAACCATCTACGGTTGTTGTTCTTGTTCGGTGCTGATTCCAAATGGCATCCAAGATTGGATTGAAATTAATCAGGGTATATCCCCTCGAAAAATGCGTATTTCCAAAATCTAAAGGGAAATCATATCGCGTTTCAATTGTATCAGATTTGAAGGGAATATCCGTTCCGTTTACAGTCATTGAAAAGCCCAATGAGGTCAACGAATCATTTGACCGCTTCGAAAATTGAAAAATATTCTCTATAGATACCGGTAAAATGGACGTTATTTGATCAATTGGTAAAGTGGTTGATTCAATATAATAACTTGCTTGATATTTAGGAGCTGCGAAGGTGCCATATATGAATTGAATAAATGTTGGAGCACCAGTCAAGGATCTAAAATTCTTCAAAATTTGACTATTTGGCGTTAAATTCGAATAATCCCAATTATATGCTGGTCCAGTTAACGATACATCATAGCCATTGTTATTTGCTTGACTCATGCGAACAGTGTCGCCACCAGTTGCGAAATCTAATTTAGTTAATTGAATTTGGGACTGTGCATTGAAAGTAAGGAGCAACAATGCGCTCGTAATTAATTTTTTCATAGGTGTAAATTGTTGCTCAAATCTACTTAAATAAAAGCAATATGTTCTTAGTGCATTTCAAGACCGAAAGTAGTGGTAAAATTCAAAGGTAACACTGCGCCAGATTGACCTTCTCTTACATTGACAATAACGCTAGCTATGCATTTATAGACATCCTTTCCAGCACTGTTTTTACCATAATAACTTAAACTAAGCAATTGAATTGAACTAGAAGTATTATCGGCAGCTGTGCTTGAATAAACCAAGCCATTCTTTTTTACTTTAAGAATAACTGAATTATCCCATTTCATTTGACTTACAGATCCATTTTCAAAGACAGAAAAATCATCAATTAGTTTCCCGCTTAAACTTCCATCCACTAAAATAGATTTTTTACGATGCGCACCATTCTGATAATAAATATTAGCACTTACTAGGTGATTATCTGTATCGATTGTGGTATCCAAACTCAAATTTTCACTTACTAAGACATCATCTAAGTACCAAAGCACATGATCAATAGGCGTTGAAGATTCATCTAACCAAACTTTCAAAAAGCCGTTTGACTGCAAGATGTGTCGGATTTTACATGAGGCATTCACTGCAAAGCCTAAAATCATGTCATTGCAAAGGGTTGCTTCCGTTTCATCAAGGAATTTAACTTCAGCGCACACATTGTATTTGCCCGGCTCAATAATCTCAACATCATTTACACCAGAAAATACGCCATTGATAAACCATCTAACTTCTTGGATAAACATGCTGTTTGGTAATAAATCTTTTGACAAAAATGCTAAAGGCTGAGAAGGCAAGGCTGCAAAATCTAGACTTGTTGGAAGATTTTGAATCGAAAAAGCACCTTCCAAATCAATATTGCTTTCATGGATTCCGATTTCAATTTCCATTTGATCATTTCCTAGCTTACCAGAATAAACCTGAACGCCATTTGACACATTGATGTAGGTACTCATGAAAACGCTGTTATTCCCAGCTTCAAGTAAAAAACTCTCGCTACCCAAATTTCCAGTTGCTGTAAAAATGGGTGAACTAACAGTCATTGGATCCTCAATTGTTTTTTTCTTGCACGAGCTTACCAGCATCATTGCAAAAAGCAATAGAATCATACCAGTATATTTCATTTCTTTCTTCATTTTTTAAATACGATTGTTTTACGTAAGGTCATCTGCCCACTTAACGGTAATGCATTTGTCTTTCCTATAATACGCTCTGAGTCAATCGGATTGATTAACTGCATCTGAACTTTGATCCCAATTTCCCAATTCGAACCTATTTGATAGGCATATCCAATTTGTGCTTCCGTACCGAATGGTTTAAAGAATTCTGTTGAAGTGTATCCTTTCTCCTGAATTGATATGTTTCCATCGATGAATTTGGTGTAACTTACTCCAGAAACAATAGGAAAACTCAAACTCATCCCAGCCGATAGTATATGTCGGTTCATTTGGTAGCTAATCGAAAGTGGCACTTCAAAACGTAATAAAGAACTAAATCTATAATGATTATCGACGCTATTAACTCCATAACCATAAATTAATGAGCGCTCTTTAATATAAACGTTATTAAATTGCTGCAACGAAATCCCTAAGCCGCTTGAAAATCTGAATTTACTCTTTTGGTGAGAATAACCAAATTGGAGTCCATAATTCTTGGCCATTCCACTTCCATTTTCAGAAGAAAGTATCGGTGATTGACCCATACCAACTCCTACTTCCACATATAGCGCATGTGGAGAACGTGTTTTAAGCTTATAGCTTGTTGATATCAATTCTGGTAGTTGATGAAAGCCATAAAGATCAATTAAGGGCAATGTAGAAATATTTTCTTCATTAACTTCTGTGACTAACTTATCATCTTGTACTTCGAAAGGACTTTCCTTTTCAATCAGTTTACCTGAATTATCAGCGATTGGATTAAGTGATTGAGCATTTGGTTGAACCAATTGACTTTTCATTTTAGATTCGTCAGTTGTTTTAACAGCCATGTTTCCGTTTGACTGATTTACTTTAGGTAAATTATTCACCTCAGCCGCATTTGTTTTTTGAATAGGTATATTATTAAATCCAGTTTGTTGATTTTCAGCTGTAGATTCTGCTTTATTTTCTTTTACCGAAACAGTTGAAGATAATCTTTCGTTTGACTGCTTTGCCGATTCATTCGATAATTCACGAACCGCTTGATTCGCAAAAGTTGATTTATTAGTGAAAGGAACTTGCACTAATAACAAGCTTCCAAAAAAGACCAATGCGCCTGCACTTCCCATCCACCATAGAAGTCCCTTACGTTTTTTACGCACTGGTAGCATTCCTTCAATATCTTTCCAATAAGCATCATTGTATTCTACTGTCGCATTATTTGCAGCATCAGAAAACAATTGATCTAATTCCTCGTCCGTCCAGTTCATATCACCATTCGTTGCATTTGTACTTCCATTTTTTCTAGTTTTTCTCTCAACACTTTTCGTGCTGTTGAAAGGTGCCATTTTGAAGTCCCTTCCGACATTCCTAATAAATCACCAATTTCCTTATGATTGTATCCCTCAATTACATAAAGATTAAATACTTTTCCACTGATTTCAGGCAATGTTGCTATTAATTTCAGTAGGTTTTGATATCCAAAACTTGCTTCTGCTTCATTTTCAGTTGGCACAGCTTGCACGTCTAATTCACGTTCAGTTTCTTTTGCAGAAACTTTCGAAAGGTAATTTTTTGATTTCCGGTACTCGTCAATCAAAGTATTTACCATTATTCGTTTCGACCAAGCAGGGAAATTGACTTCTTTGTCAACATTTTCCAAGCCCTTTAATATTTTCATGAAGCCAATGTTCAGCGAAGAGCGAGCGTCTTCATCATTGTTATGGTAACGCCGACAAACTGGCATAAAAACCTTGAAACAGTGCTCAAACAAAGCCTGTATAGCTTTTCGATCATCATGCACACACGCTTGAAGCAATTCAGTGTTGATATCGATTGACTTTTGCAAGGTTCTTATTTTGACGTTATTACGCAATTTACGACATATTTTTTAAATCCATCACTAATTCCCCGCTAACGATCCTCAAATTTTTCGAAGCATTTCATTCACATCACGTATCTTTGAACGATCTTGCCGCTTAATAGGTTGGTAAAAAAAATGAAAAAAATGAAACTTCATCTAATTCGTCATGCTAAAACAGAACCCTTTGCTGCAAGCGGGAAAGATTTTGATCGTGCATTACTTCCAAAAGGCATTGTACAAGCAAATGCTTTAGGCGTTTATTTGGAGATTCATTTAAAAGGTGAAAAAGAGGTGTTTTGTTCCTCAGCTAAACGCACTCGTCAAACTTTCACTATTCTAGGGAATTACCTGAGAGTATCCAAAAAGACTTTTTCAGATGAGTTGTATTTATGTGATCGTGAGCAATTTCTTGTCTTGCTTTGGAAACTAAAACACAAAAAAGACCTTGTAATTATTGGTCACAACGAAGGGATCTCTGAATTGGCTTCATATTTAATAGACGAATACATTCACCTGAAAACAAGTGCTTATGTTTGCTTAGAATTCAAAGTTGATTCTTGGAATGAGATTTCTATGGGAACGGCTACTTTGGTTGATCAGTTTCGTCCTCAAGTGGTTTTACCGTTGCATTAGTTGGGATATAATGATAAACAATAAAATGTCCGCTTTCTTGTCTTTTGCGTTCTGTTTCCATTTCTTCTGCTAATCGAAGCCGTTCTAAGTACATTCCTTCTAAATCTGGTGGTTCAATACCCAATTCTTTTTCGATTTCATATTGAAATTTCGGTCGTTGAGGTCCTTGCTTTCGAAAAATAAATGCGACTACGATTCCTGTTAAGAATCCCATTAAGTGTCCTTCCCATGAAACGCGCTGTTCCATTGGGAAAACTCCCCAAATCATGCTTCCATAGATGAATGCAACAAACAAGGAGATTCCTTGCAATGGTAAGAATTTACGAATGACTCCTGACGTAAATAGAAAAGAAGCTAGTCCATAAATGACTCCACTCATTCCAATGTGGTATATGCCTTTATCAGCGGCGTATGCCCACAATAAAAAACCTGTAAAAACCCAAATTAATACAAACACTTTGACCGCAATACTTCTGTAGAAATAAAACATGGCGGCAGTAAGAATAAAGGTTGGTAAGGAATTATTGACAATGTGTTCAATTTCACGAGAAGAATGAATAAGCGGCATTAGAAGGATCCCTTTTAATCCAGAAAGTGTTTTTGGCAGCACACCTAAAGTATAAAATGGGTAATCGAACAATTGCTCAGCCCATTGAAAAAGCCACATTACAACGATAATAAATGCAGGAATCACAAAGGATTCTCTTGCTGTTCCGAAATGTTTAATTGGTTGTTTCACAGCGCGGTCAAGTCAAAAGCTATGCCTCTAAGAAAACACTGACAACTTGTCCGATTAATCTATTTTCTTCAAGGTAAGTGTTCGACGCGGCATTTCATCGGTTTTCAACTTTAGATCATTTCCTTCTAAATTCACTAGTTTATAGCTTTCTGGAAGGTCCAATAAAAAGAAAATTGAATCGCCCGTTTCATTGAATTTCCACTGACCTTTATCGCTCGTCATTTTGCCAATGTAATTCGGTGCCTGTAATTCTAAACTCTTATCATTTCCAAAAACAAAGAAAGTCTTGCCTTTCAATCGCTCAAACTCTTCTTCCATTTTACCTTTAAACATTTCACGCATTTCTTCAGGAACACTTTCAAAGTGTTCTGAATAATCAATTTTATCCAAACGCCATTTGCCGGTAATTTTGTCTTCATTGGAAGAACATGAAATAAGAATTAATGTCAAAGCAATTATAGAAAGTAGTTTCATTTTGTTTTTTGTTTCAGCAAATATAAAACACATTCAGCGATAAAAGATTAGTTTTGTATAGAAGACTTTTCCCATGGATGAAATTGTAAACAAAGTAAAAGATAGCGGCCTAATCTCACTAGATTTGGCGATGTACAAACCAAAAGTAAAAATTGAAGGTATTGACTTGGCGGATCAACTTTGGCAACGTTTGGTGCTCAAAGAAAAGGATTTTCGCGAATGGATTAAAACAAACGATTGGCAGCAATTTGCTGGTAAAGCTGTTTTTATACATTGTTCCGCTGATGCGATTATTCCCACGTGGGCATTTATGCTTGTCGCTTCAAAATTAAGCGGACTAACACATTCATTTGTAGTTGGTTCTCAGCTCGATTTAGAAAAGCAGTTGATTCACTCTGCTATCTACCAGCAAGATTTAGCGACATTTACAGATGGGCGCATCATCATCAAAGGCTGTTCAGATATTTCTTGTCCAGATTACGCGATGGTTGAATTAGTAGCCTTTCTGCAACCTGTGGCAAAAAGTATCATGTATGGCGAGCCATGTTCTACGGTGCCTGTTTTTAAGAGGTAAGCTATTTGAAGATTCTATGATTTGATAATTCGACGAGTTTGAAAGATTTCGACACAGAGAGGAGGAGAACACAGAGAAGGAATAGGGACCGGATATTAAAAAAACTTAATATCCATTTTTGTTTTCTGAAATCGAACTAAACCCCAACTGCTTCTTCTGAATAATTTTTATCAATTCAGGTAAAATGGCTTTTACCCGATCGGCGCATTTTGGGTTGTCGTGAAGAACGATGATATCGCCAGATTGAATTTGAGATTTTGCCTTGGAAAGGATTCTCGAGATGGGAATACTATGATCAAAATCGTAGGATAACCATGACCACATGATGATTTGGTGTTCTTTCTTTAATTTCCAGGTTTGAGAAAGTTTTAAACGTCCATATGGCGGACGGAAAAGTGGCGAATCAATATACTGTTGCGCTTCTCTTACAGATTCAAAATACGCATTATTGTCCATTTTGATGCCTTTTTCATGGCGCATGCTGTGATTTCCTATTCTATGACCTTCTAAGCTAATACGCTGAACTAATTCAGGATGCTTTGCTGCATTGGTACCAACACAAAAAAACGTTGCTTGAATGCCATATTCCTTCAATACATCTAAAATCCATGGAGTTATTTCGGGATCTGGACCGTCATCAAAAGTAAGGTAAACAGTATTTACATGACGCGAAAAACCCCACGTTTTATTCGGAAAAATCCATCTGAAAAAACGTGGGGTTTTGAATAGTTTCATGTCCGAAGACCTTCTTATTTAATTACTGAGTCACCAATGGGCATTTGTTGCATCATTTGTTCCAAACTCATTCCATTCATTTCTGGTGATGGTCTTGGAGCTCCTGCTGGTGGAGCTAAATATTGGAAATGTACACCAATCGCTTGAATGTAATCTTCTAATTCAAACTTCATTCGCGCATAACGTCCAGCGTTTGAACCTCTACGCGTACTTTCACCATTAGCAGTTGCTTTCTCATCCAATTTCTTGAGAATTTCTGGGAAAGACTTCTTATACAAGTTGTCGATCTTCGTTTGTGTGCGTTTTGCTAATGCTCCACTAGCATTTCCTGACAAAGGATCAATCGCTGACATGTGTAATTTGAAATAGGCATCTAACGCAGATAATAAATCACTCTGGTTTTCTGGATTTCCTGCGAAATATGCATCGCTCTTTTCGAAGTAATTCATGATTGATTCCAATTGATTCGCAACCACAGTGCCTAATTCTTCTGCCGCTTTCTTATCTCCAGCACGATACAACATACTCACATAATCATGCAGAATACCATCTTGATATGAATTCATCGGAACACCTGTGCCTGTATATTGGTCACGCGATGAAGTTGGCTCACCGTAATCAATCACCACATCTGCTGGCATTTCTTTCAATGAATGCTTGATCAAATTAATCGCTTTCTGGCGGTAATCCTTCACACGTGCTTCCATTCCTTCCATTCCTTTTTCAATTTCCGCAGCTTGTTCAGCACGTCCATTTTCACGAAGGATTTTGATATTCATTAAGTTTGTTTGTTTAGAATCTAACTCTTGTTCCGCGCTTGAAAGATAGTAATCCGCCAAAGATGCGAAATGCAATCTGTATTGAGAAGTGTGACGGCGTGTGTAGTAATCCGTCAAAACATCGGGATTTTCCATATCGCCATAAACATAAACATTCATCAAATTATTGTACATTTTCTCAACAGCAAAACGACTTCTAACATCCTTCAATGGACTTAATTCGAAAGCCATTCCATTTTGCTTCACAAATCCTTTCGTATACAATGAAATTGAAACATCAGATCCACCTGGACTAGAGAAGAAAATTCCACGTTTCCAATCGTTGTTTGCTAATATGTCCATCATCATTACTTGCTCACGGGTAATTCCACGAGCAGTGAAGTTGAAACGAATTTCATCTAAACAATCTTTCTTTTGTGCTTCAGTAATGATTCCCGACTTAACTGCATTTTCTTTGTTTACAGGAAGAATAAATCCAGCACTTGGAAAGATCCGCACCATTCGCTGTGCATTGTAATTGATTAAGTTTTTGTCATCACGCACAAACTCCATGGCATCTTTGATGTTGGTATAATTCCAAGATTCTTCAAAAGACACCAACAAATCTTGTAAACGTTGACCTTGACCATCTGGAAGTGTTACCAAACCACTTTGCAAACCAGATAAGATTTCAAAACTGTTGCGGTACTTCGCATAGATTGATTCAACGATATTTGCACTCGGAACAGCCGCCAATTCTTGTTTAATTTCTTCAATACGACCCATAACATTCGGTTGAGTAGAAGATAATCCAGCTGTTAATGCAGTCACGTCCGTTCCGAATTTTGTCAATGCTGCCTCTGCTGCCGCACGGTTATTTTGAGCTCGGAGTTGAATGACCTTGCGAATAATTTCATCACTAGCGTTCAAATAGAACAATTCAAACAAGTTCGTAAACAGCACTTGGTCTGTATTACCAGCCGCCATCATAATTTGATCTTCGCGGAACTTAATTGGTAAAGGATCGGATTCGTAAGCACGCATCATCATTTGTTCTGTGTACCAGTCTGTCTGCATCAATGAAAGATTACACACACGAACATCTGTACGTTTTCCTTCCACTTCTTGCATGTACCACAATGGGAAGGTATCATTATCACCATTTGTAAAGATGATTCCATTATTCGTGCATGATTCAAGGTAGTTATTTGCCAAGTCACGTGCTGATGTTTTTAAGCTTCTATCGTGATCATCCCAGCCTTGCATTCCCATAATGATTGGAACAATCAATCCTATAAGGGTTACCACAATGGCTCCTTGTGAGTCCTTCTTCAATACTTTTCTGAGTCCCATCATTAGTGCCAATGCCGCCAACGAAATTCCAGCTATAAACAACCAAGAAAGTGTATTTGGCATGGAAATCTCACTTCCTAAATCGCTAATAAAAGCAAAGGAAAGAATGACTCCACCAGCAGTAAGCGCCCGCGTCATGTCCTTTTTCGTGAAACGCACAAATGCATCGTATAAAGCATATACACCAACACCAATCCATAAAGCAAAGAAATAGAATGAACCTGCATAAGCATAATCACGCTCACGTGGTTCCATTGGTTTCTGATTTAAGTAAACCAAAATTGCAAAACCTGTAAATAAAAAGGCTAAGAAAACGATAAAGGCATCTTTTGGTGCGCGATAGAAGTGAAAAAACAATCCGACTATACCAAGAATAAGTGGCAAAAAGAAGAATTTATTATTCGATGGATTCTCAGAAGTATAATATGGTGCATCTTCACCTTGCTCACCTAAGCGTGCAGCATCTATTGAATTGATCCCTGACAACCAGTTTCCACGAATTTCATCTCCGTGTCCTTGAATATCATTTTGTCGACCAGCAAAATTCCACATAAAATAACGAATATACATGTGGTTCACTTGGTAGCGGAAGAAGTAGGTTAGGTTTTCCCCGAAAGTTGGAAGACGTTTGCTGTCCTTCCCTTTCTCGGTCATTTTTCCGTCATTGGCATCATAACCTGACCATTTCATATACCCATCAATTCGTGCTTGTTCCTGGCTCCAATACATCCTAGGGAAAACGGTGTTTTGCGCATATTTAGGCACGCTATTCATTCGGTCTTGTTCATTCGATTCAAAGTATTTCTCTTCAACTGAACCGCCATTTTCTTTAGCAAAAGCATTCGCTGCACCTTCTTTTTTGAAAGCTTTCAATACTTTTTCTCCTTTTGTAACAACAAATCGACGCAAATAGAATGGTGAACGACTACCGAAAGAACTTTGATCTGCTTCCATTGAGTTCCAATAAGGGCCATACATGATTGGCGCTGAGCCATATTGCTCACGTTTCAAGTATGCATGCAGAGTTACCAAGTTTTCCGGATCATTCTCATCCAATGGTGGATTGGCATTTGAACGGATAACGATGACGGCAAAGGAGCTATAGCCAATCATCAATAAGATTAATCCCATTGTTGCATTGTATAAAATCGCATTGCTTGTTTTTCTCGCATATCGAATTAACCAAAAGAAACCGCCAATTACTAGTGTAAAAAAGAAAACTGTACCTGAATAAAAAGGCAAACCAAGTGAATTTTTGAAAGCAACTTCAAACGAAGAAGCCAGTGAAATAGATCCAGGAATGACACCTTCTTGAATAAATCCTAGCACTAAAATTCCTAAAATTCCAGTAAGTAAAAAGCCTTTCAGATTGACAGTTTGTTTAACTCGGAAGTAGATTGTAAAGGCAATTGCTGGAACAACAAGAATTCCTAACAAATGGACTCCAATTGCAAGACCAAGTAAGAACATGATTAAAAGCAACCAACGATTAGGAGCTGTACCATCGTGTAAAGTCCCGTTTTGTACCAAGGCCATTTCCTCGTCCCACTTAAGAATTGCCCAGAAAATTACTGCTGTAAACAAAGATGCCATCGCATAAACTTCACCTTCAACTGCTGAGAACCAGAAAGAATCAGAGAAAGTATAGGCCAAAGAACCGATGAAGGCACTTCCAAAAATCGCAATTTGATCACCACCAGAAAGTTCTGTTTTATCGCGTAAAGCAATTTTCTTTAATAAGATTGTGAGTGACCAGAACATGAAAAGAATGGTCATTGAACTAGAAACCGCCGAAAGACGATTAATCCATACCGCTACATCTACTGGGTCAGCAAAGAAAGAGAACATACGTCCCAAGATCATAAACAAAGGAGCACCTGGAGGGTGACCTACTTCCAATTTATAAGCTGCGGTGATGTATTCTCCACAATCCCATAAACTCACTGTATCTTCAATTGTAATAAAATATACTATTGTTGCGACTAGGAAAACCAGCCATCCAAGTGATAAATTCCAATTTCTGTAACTCATTCGTTTATTATTTCTCGATTAGACTAAATATGGCAAAAAACTCATTAAAAAAAGCGGAAGACCTTTTTCAATGAGTTGCGAATTTAAAAATATAAAAGCAGTGTTGCATCTTAAAAAAGTGAAAAAATGTCAAAATTGTTGAAACAAAAATTGCAGATGCGAAAAAAAAGACAAAAAAAATTAGAAATTCTCTTTTAAAATTAAATTTTGTTACTAGATTTGCGCTCGCATTGACAGTCAGAATCAGTGTTAGTAATGGCCCATGGTGTAACTGGCAACACGTCGGTTTTTGGTACCGAAGAGTCTAGGTTCGAGCCCTAGTGGGCCAACAAAAAAAGAAGGGATGCGAATAATCGCATCCCTTCTTTTTTTTCTTTTTAGAGTTTTATCACTTGTACCAAACTTGCGCCTGTATCATCTGTTAATTTCAATAAATACAAACCGTTTGCAAGCTTACTCATATCAAAAGTGATTTCTGTAGATGATATATTGGATATTTCTACCAATACTTTTCCAGAGACATCTAGTATCGCCGCAGTTGAAACATTACTTGTATTAGACAAATCAATATATAGAATATCTTTTGTGGGATTAGGATAAACAACCACATTTTCCAAATTGTTTGTTCCAAGTCCTTGGGTTGAGGAACAAGCTGGATCCACATCAAAAGCCTGCACCTGATCGCTGCGATTATCTGAATCACCTTGACTAGCCGAATAACCCAAGCCTCTATTTGCAAATACTTCCCAAATCAAGCATTTGTTTGCTCCAGCATATAATAACTCATCCGCTAGTAAAATTGCATCACGTCCATCCACAAATCCAGGACCACATGGTGTTAATTTCAAACCTTCAGTTACCAGAGTCATCGCTATATTGTTGCCTCCTGTTCCAGTTCTCACATCTTCATCAAAACCATATTGATCAATCAAGGCCCAATTCAAATCCCACAGCATCGATGCCCATACAAAACCAATTCCGTGAGGTTCACTGATGTTTGCATTGTTGGTATTCGCATATTTGTAGTTGTTGATTCCAGGATCTGTTGAATAAGGTGCTGGTCGAATACCCGTGCCGCTTGTTGGTTCATTCGTAACGTAAGTTCCAACACCTCTAGGTTCAGTTGCTAAATCTGTTGGATACATTGTTAACATCAATCCGAACCAATCTGACCAACCTTCACCCATTTGTTCCGCATTATATAAACAATCAACATTAGCAGCACCACCCACCAATCGTGTCGAAATACCATGACCATATTCATGTGCGATTATCATATTGTCGAAATCAGAATCTGTAGCGGTTAAATCACCTGGATTTACGATGGTTGCATTCATGATGTCGCTCGCATTAATTGCACTAACGAAAGAATTTCCATTCGCCTGTGAAATCATTAATGAAGGAATAGTAACAATGCTTGATGATCCTCCCATCGCAATTGGAGAACCAGCTTGGTTATTCATAATAATCACAGCTAAAGCTCCTTCTGCCTGACAAGCTTCTACTTTTTCCGCGAAAGTACATCCCCCTCTTCTTACCAAAGCAATTTTTCCGGCTATATCTGCGCCATTTGTAATGGTTTGACATGCATCGTTAGTGTCTGTTCCGTCATCAATAACGAGAACCAAATCCTCAGTAATAGGAATAGAAGGAATAACAGGTCCAAAACCTGCTGTTGAAGCCAGATAACTTCCCGCTAAGCTTAATGGAGCATTAATCGTTAATAAATCGGGCACATTACTTGACGTCCACAAATACATTTGCATCCGCGGACTTTCTCCTTCAGGAGGGGTGCCAAAATTCGCATTGTTTGTTCCACTGCCATCTTGGGCATCTGCCAACACAGGATCTAAACCAAGTCCATTTCCTGAATAATTTAATTCTTGGAAATTTCCACTTTCTTCATCAAAACCATAATACGCCCAAATATCATGCATCATGTTGTTCATATAGAACAAATTTGTAATAACTGCATCCAAGTTGCCTTGAACACCAACAAGTGAATCATAGGCATAATTGAAATTCAAGGTAGGTCCACCTTCAGGAGCATATCCAGGAATATCATCATTATCTATATCATCGGATGCGTAAACATTATTTCCTCGAGTAATTGTGAATTCATCTCCTATAATTCCATCTGTATCATGCCATCCGTAAGGAGAAAAATTTGCATCAGAAGGATTGATAACTAAACTTCTATCACCATGATTTGGACTTTCTATTGGCAAGGCATACACCATATACTGATCTAAGCCTGGAGGTGGAGGCGGTGGCATCAATTTCGAACTTGCCTCGCCCGCATTATGTTCATGCGTTGACTCTTCGCACGCATCAAAATTGCATTGAGCCACCCAATCGTTTTTAAAGACCAATTCTCCTGTAAGTGCTGAAATGCGCATTGACCACCAATGATCGCTGTTGATTGGATATATACTCATGTCCCAAACCAATTCAGCAGTTTTATTGTTCATTTGAATCATCAAACGTGCTGGAATATCAACTTGTGAAATACTTCCTTTATCATACAAGTAGGTATTTGTTCGTCTATCTTCTTTGACTAATGTGGTGCTTTCGTATGTAATTCCAATCAATTTTGTTGCAGCTTGAATGGCTAATTGGACAGTGATTGTTGGTTGAACTGAAAATTGATCTGGTAAATCATGAAAACGACCAGTTGAAGCAACAACTAGGTTGTTTTTCAAGGAAATTGATCCCGTTCCATTGACCACTGGAATTCCATTGATCGTTTGTCGGATATAATAGTGCTTAACACCAAGAGCTTTGGAACTAGCTGTTGATGTAATTTCAATACCGTTGAAATCTGCAGCTTGAACATACCACTTGTTGGCATTTTTTTGAAGGTAATCTTTGATTATCGTTTGCTCTGATTGTGCTTGAGCATTTACCAGACAAAAGGATGCCATGTAAAAGAGGAGAGTTCGTTTCATAGTCAACAGTTTATGGAGTGCAAATTAGGTAAAATTAGACAAGGTACCTAACCAATCAATCAAACAAATACACCGTTTAAAAGTTCATTTACTTACAACCCGTTGAAATCCTTTCTTTATGAAAATCCTATTAAGAAGTAAAAAGGATTAAACTCTCAAGTTATCGCCTTGCCAATTGTTAATCGCTTTTTTGATATCTGTACCAGAAAGGTTTTCGCTTATAGCGCGATCTATTAGTGCGATAAGCTCCTCATCATTTGCAAATCTCAAAGCGATAATTTGTGCCAATCGCAATTGTTTTTCTTTGGAAGAAAACGAGCTGGTTGTCAATTCAAAATAGCGCAAACGCATTTCAACTCGAATGATGCGATCTTGGTTACGCAAACCATATGAACGTGAAAGCAAGCCTAAAATGAGTAAAATTGTCGCAGTTAAAAGGAAATAAATTTTATGCGCTAAAGATTCTCCACACTGAAATACATTGATGATCGACCAAACAAAGATTACGGCAGTAATAGGTGTCAAAACGAAATGGTGCATTGGATTTAGACGACGGTGATTTTTGAAGTTTTGCATGAATGAGGGGTTTGGGATTCAGGGATAATAAAATAAAACGTTCTTTGTTATTGAACGCGTGAAGATAGGAATTGTTTTTGGAATTGAATGATTTGAAAGATTTGAATCCTCGAATCCTCAAATTACATCGCAATCAAATTTTTGAATTTTCGAATTAATAATTACTCTATCCACTTTACCACCTCATCAAAATACGTGCTGCTAATATAATAGCGGGAAGAATGAACTCGACCCAATTTGGTGCAATCTAAGATTTGAATAGTAGAAGTTGGAAAGTTTTGAGTAAAATAATCAGCTAATTTTTCGGCTTCGTGACCTTTGTTACAGCCTAAACAGGTGGATCCATAACGATTGGTACCTGGACCGAATAAACCAAATTTGTTGTCTTTTTTACGGAGTGCAAAATCTTTCTCATTGTATAAAATAAGTAGACGAATGTTGTCTTTTGTTGGAAGCGTGGTGTTTCGAACTTGATAGTTTTTCCACGTTTCAGCACCACTAGTAGCAGGAGCAATTAAACAAACATTCACACGCTGCTGGGTTAATCCAGAAATTAATGTGGGACACATATTATAAACACAACTTTGAATCACTTTCGCCGCTAAACTGTGACCGATTATGTTAATTTGTCGATAATCCAAGCTATTCAAAATGGATCTTAAAGAGAGTCCAATTGTGTCCGCACGGTAATAGGTAAGCTGAAAAAGTTCAAACAAGGAATCGTTCTTCGCTGAATTGGTTGAAAAACAACAATCATAGGAGGCATCCCAATATACTTTTAGCGTTGGTACTATCGTTTTGCTCTTTGTCTGAAGCACGTCTTCCCAAAAGGCGAAATCTTGAGTCGAAGTACGATCACTACTCGATTTAAAACTCTTTCTAAATCCATGTATAAGTACATTGAGGTTCTTTGTTTCATTACTTAATCCATTTATCTTACGAATTGCAAATTTCACAATCGAGTCATTTATAATCATTAAATTACTTTCGTCTGGGAACGTGAAAGCACAATTATAGCTTTTTGCTACACGTGCAAATTGAGCTGGATGAGCAATATACCACTCTTCCAAACTAGCGCCGTTTTGCTGTAAACTGCTGTCTGAAATATAAAAATTGGGATACAAATTTCCTTTACGATCAAAAAATATAGCCGATTGGTTAAAATTTTCTTCTCGTTCACCAAATAGCACATTTTGCTGCGCATGAAGATTAACTATTTCTAAGAAAATTAGCAAAATAAAGACTATGAAACGATCAATTCTCATTTTTGCGCAAGACTTTAAAATTGTAATCTCCATTCGCAAAATAATCTACAATTGATTTTACTATAACAAATACAAGAGCAAATGTAATAAGTCCTATTCGATTGCCTAGCCATAGACTGAAGTAATTATAAGCGAAAACACCTCCAACTAACACAACATGAATTATTATTAAACGCAAATCAAACAAACTACCTTGATCTTCTGGTTTGGCCATTTTACGTTCGTTTTTAATGAAATAGAAATAGATGAATTCTATAAATTTTGCAAGAAAAAAAACCAATATTGTAAGTCTAAAACTCGGGTCAATAAATACTAAATAACTCACCCATTCATATGCCTCACCTTGTTTGCTTCCAATCATTACACCTACGAAAACAAGGATAAAAATCATGTAAAAACCAAGAACGAATCCTCGAAAAAGTATATAGACTAATGCTCTTGAAAAATGAGGCCCTGAAGTTTCTCCCCCTTGTGCAAAAAAGATTTTGAGTCCATTAAAGAAACTCAATCCCAATGTTTCCAACCAAAAGACATACATTAAGGCAAATACACTCCAATCCATAAAAATAACACCAAGTAAAGGAACCAAATTCATGACGAACTGCAATAACTTACTCGTTCCGAGTGGCGAGAAAAAAAGAGTAGGACTTTCCATAATGCAAATGAAAGGAAAAAAGTGCAAGTTACAAAGAGACTAGAACTTGGAGATAGATGTTAGAATCAAAGCCGACCGAGTATCCCGACAGAAGCGCAGCGGATAGTACGGATGTATCGAGTCGGCGGAGATAGAAGTTAGAAACAAAATCAACTGTGGTATAGAAACTCCTCACATTTCCTATCTTTGCAAAAAAAACATGAGCGATCAACGAACGGAAATAAGTGATTTAGGTGAATTTGGTTTAATCGACCGATTGACTAAAGATGTAGAATTAGTCAATAGCTCATCTATGATAGGTGTTGGTGACGACGCTGCAGTTATTTCCTTGTCAGATGATGAAGCCCTGTTAATGTCGACTGATATGCTGGTGGAAGGGGTTCATTTCAACTTGATGTACATGCCTTTGAAGCACTTAGGTTTTAAAGCTGTAGCGGTGAATGTGTCTGATATTTGTGCCATGAATGGGAAAGCGGAGCAAATTACTGTTTCCTTAGCCGTGTCGAATCGTTTTCCTTTGGAAGCTCTAGAAGAATTGTATGAAGGAATAAATTCTGCTTGTAAACAATATAAGGTAGATTTAGTTGGTGGAGACACAACCTCCTCTTTTTCTGGATTAATCATCAATGTTTCAGTTATTGGACGTGCAAAAAAATCAGATATCACTTATCGTTCTGGAGCAAAAGAATTTGATTTATTGGTTGTTTCAGGTGATTTAGGTGGTGCCTACATGGGATTGCAGGTGCTAGAGCGCGAAAAAGAAGTCTTTAATGCGAATCCGAATATTCAGCCCGATTTGGACGGCCACGATTATATCATGCAACGTCAATTAAAACCTGAGGCGCGACAAGATGTAATTGGTTTTTTAAAAGAATTGGAAGTAGTTCCAACATCCATGATTGATATTTCTGATGGTTTAGCTTCTGAAATTTTGCATTTGTGTAAAGCAAGTAATGTTGGTTGCCATGTTTACGACGAGAAAATTCCAATTGATACAAAAACATCGATGACAGCCATTGATTTCAATATTGATCCAGTAACTGCGGCCTTGAATGGTGGTGAGGATTATGAATTATTGTTTACCGTGAAGCAGGAAGATTTTGACAAAATCAAAGGAAATCCAAACATGACCATCATTGGACACATGACTCATGCAAATGATGGAATCTATTTTGTGGATAAGAATGGTTCTGCTGTAACACTAAAAGCACAAGGCTGGAAGCATTTTGAATAAACCAATTTACGATGCTTTTTGCTGACTTGGAGTGTTGCTATTCTTTACGATAGTCACAAAGTCCTTCCTTGTTACTTTATATTCCGCCCAGGCTCTAAAATCAAAATAATCCATAGCGATTTTTTCAATTTTATCTGTAGAAAACGCATTTAGGTTTCTTAATAATTCCTGCCAGTTATCCTCTTCATCGAAGCGATCCTTGCATTTAATTTGCTTACCAATAAATTGCAAAAATACCTTTTCGAAATCGTGAATTTTATTGCGTGACTTCAAAAAACGTTGTGAATTTTTTAAGGCATAAGGCAATAACTGACTGTGTTTCATCTCCATATGAATGAGTAGGTCAATCAAGTAGGTAAACGCAATAATATCTTCTGAAGGATCTAATTCTGGGTCATTAAAAATCTTGTTTACCCATTTCAAAGCTGCCGAATAATTGCACAAACCTAAATAAACTGTTGCAATTTTAAATGACAAGAATGAGCGACGCAAAGACGTTATTTTCCCATCGTATAATTCAATGCCCCGCTCAATTTCAGGAATCAAAGTCAAGGCTTCTTGAAAATCTCCTCGTTTAATATGAATGATTAATTCAACACTTCTAATACTAGCGAATAGTTTAATTTGCATATCATCATTCAATTCAGGTCCTTGTTGGATTGATAATACTTTCAATTTTGCAAGAAGAACATCCGCTATTTCTTGATGCCCGAGAGACTCATGTATATATATTGAATTCGTAAGAATAGATAAATAAGTATTCAATTGATTTTTTAAAGCATCATTATTTTTTTCAAAATGTGATAAATTCCGTTCTAAATGAACCACACTATTTTCAAAATCTTGAATAGCGTAATAATAGGCGCTTTGAATATGGTTGTATAAATAAATTTCATCGAAGGAAGCCTGCTCAGAAGGTTCGGTTAATTGCTTGAAAATGGGCAAATAAGCCGCGCGATCTTCTTCTGAGCGGGCGATTCCTTTGGTGTGAAGTGTACTGAATAATTGACTTTTAATTTGCCAGTACAAATTGTATTGACGAATATGTAGTTCAATTTCCTGATCTGAAGTAGCTAATTTTTCAATTAATGGTAATGATTCTTCTGAATACCCTTCGTTTTCAATCATTTTTTTATTGAGTCGCGATATATCTTGAAGAAAAACATAGCGTTCATGCTTTAATGCCAATTTTTCAGCGCTTCGAATTATTCGTTTCGCTTGGTCGTATAAGGCCTTATTATATAAAATCTCTGCAGCATGTAATTGCTTGTGCAATTGTGCGTCAATTGAATTGGTTGAATGAAAGGCATCCAATGCAGAAAGTATATGATCGTATAAGCGTTTTTTAGTAATTGAAAACCTATTGATAAAGGCCTCGTTCTTGAAAACATGAAAGATGTGTTCTTCGTCATAAGTTGTTTGCTTATCCAGATAATCGAAAAGTACCACATAGTTATTCTCTTCTCCTATTGTATGTCTACCAGCGAGTAATTTGAAATAACGTTTCTCTGATTTAGTCATGGACTTAATCAGTTCAAAAAGGGCTTCTTTAACCTTGGTAGACATGTATATATAATTTAAACAAGAAGTAGTCTTACGAATGTATTAAAAGGAAATCAATCAAATTAAATAAACATTTGAAATGTATCTTTTATTGATTAAACAAAAAAGTTAGACTTGTATTTATTAAGACAAAAAAAAAGCTCTCCACATTTGTGGAAAGCTTTGTTATTTCAATTATTGAAATTTAATTTCTTCTACGACCGTTTTCGTCTTTATCGTTATTTGGGTCTGTGATTCCACCATCTCCTGTTGTAGAGGTGTCGCCGCCGCCATTTTCATCAGAAGAAGAGGTTCTCCAAGTTGGAGCCTCTTGTTGTGGATTTGGGTTTGGTTGAATATTTTGTTTACTACAAGACACACCCAACAACCCCACAAACACAAGCGATATATAAATAACTCTTTTCATTCCGTATCTTTTACACTAACAAACATAAAACATTAATTCTAATCTACCAAATTTTCTAGCTGAATTTTGAGCATAACGCATGTTCCATTGATTCTGTGGTATTCATCTTCGAGTTGATAGGGTCCAATTATCTCAAATTGTTGGTTCGAAAGCTTGTTTAACAAGTCAATTCGCTTCGAAGTTATCTCCATTCCCTGAGAACGATGATCACCGTCAAAATCAGTTTTATTTAATTTACTATTGTCAATTCCAATTCCATTATCTTTAATGGTGATCGTTAGCAAATTTTCAACTTTTTCGACATCAATGCTGATATGACCTTTTTTATCTTCATCTGGTAAAATACCATGGATGACACTATTTTCAACAAAGGGCTGTAAAATCATTGCCGGAATGATGATTGCCTCTTGATCTATTTCCTCATCGCAATTTATTTCAAAATCAAAACGATCTTTAAAACGCATGCTTTCAAGTGACAAATACAATTGTAAACGCTCTAATTCTTGATTCAACGCCACCATATTCCCTTCTTCAGAAGAGTCCAAATTCTTTCGAATTAGTTTCGCGAAATTGGTCAAAAAGCGATTAGCAGAAAGCTTGTCTTGCGTATTGATAAAATATTGAATTGAATTCAAGGAATTAAAAATGAAATGCCTATTCATACTTGCATTCAAGGATCGTTGTTCTAAACTCAGTAAACGCGATTTAAATACCAATCTTTCTTTCTCATTGACCTCTCGCTCTCTTTTTAATCGCATTTGAAAGTATAGATAAATCAAGGCTAATATAAATCCGGCACTCAACAACATAAACCACCAAGTGCGATAGAATGCTGGCCGCACGATAAATGGTATATGAATTTCATCGGAAAATTTACCTTGCGAATCGACACTGCGAGCGTGAAAAATATATTCACCTGCTGGTAAAGCTCGGTAAGTTACATTGGTATTGTTATTCACGGGTGACCAATCATTTTCTAATCCTTCTAAACGGTATTGAAATTTTAATCCTGTATAGTTTACCAATGAAATACCATCCATTTCAAACGTGATATTGTTGCGTGAAAATGGTAGGTCGAGCGATTTAGGCAAGCCATAATCGTCCAGTTCCTTGACGTTTTTATCTTTACTAAATGGTTGATAATTGAGTAAAACATTGCGCAAAATAAGTTTTGGATGCGGTTCTGTTTCCGCTTTAAATTTCGTTCGAAAACACACCATTCCAGAAGCTGTTCCAAACCACAATCGACCTTTTTTATCAATAAAGCTCGAATTCATGTTGGTTTCAAGGTTCACAACACCTTCACCAATACCAAATTTTTCAATTTTTGGGAATTCATTTTTCAAACCAGAAAAAACAAATAAACCATTATTGGTTCCTACGTATAATTTTCCTTCTTCAAATTCCAGAAAATTGATAATATTTGAAGCAGCATTAGACGAAAATGAAATTGATTTAAATTCTTGACCATCATATTTATACAGGCCTTCTTCCGTTCCAATCCACAAATTATTCGCATCGTCTTTTGTTAAGGCATAAATAGTTTTATTAATAGTTGATATCGGTTTTACTTGTTTACCTTCTATTACAAAAAGACCTTTATCAGTAGCTACGAAAGTTGTTCCGTTCACCTTACAAAAACTTCTGACTGTTTCGATATCACCTGTTTTTAGACGTTCAAACTTTCCATTTTCGTATATGGAGACACCTTCACTTCCACCCACATAAAAAGATCGATTCGAAATTCTCAAGAGTGCCGTGATTTTATCTCCAGGAGTTCCGTCTTCATAAAGGTAATTAGCAACTACTTTACGATCCTTCATTGCCACTAAGCCAAAACCGGTGCCGAACCAATTATAACCATCAACATTTAAAAGTGATGACCAGACAGTGTTGTCTTCGAATTCATAGGTATTAAATTGACCGTTTGGCAACATTTCGACTAGACCTTTATCATACGTTCCAAGCCAAAAAACACCACTTGGCTCTTGATTAATTGTAAGAATTAAATCAGAACTTAAGCCAGAACTTTCATTGAAATAGACGAAGCGTTCACCCGTAAACCGAACCAAGCCTTTGCCATCACTCCCAAACCAAATATTGCGGTTATTATCTTCGAATACCGATTGAATTGATTCCATTGGTAAACCATTGGCCAAGTCAAGCTTTAAATCAACTTTTTCATTTTCCATGCGCCAAATACCTGCTGTTGTATTTAGCCACATTTTTCCCTTTGAGTCAAAAAAGCAGAAACGCAAACTGTTTTCCTTGTCTATTTCACCAATTATTCGGAGATGTTTTACTCCAGTATCATAACAATAAAAACCATCCTTAAAAGTGGTGATGTATATTTTATTCGTATGTTTTACCACGGAGGAGATACTCTTTCCTAGCATTTCAGGCAATTCGCTAAACTGCACCAAATTTTCCGTTGAAAGTAATCCTCCTCTCGTGCCAATGTACAAGGTTGAATTCAATGTTTCTAAATCACGAATGCGTTCGAAAGAAGCTTCTTTTAATTTTACTTTCTTTAGTTGATTTCCCTCCACTTGAAATAATCCTGCACCATTTGAAGCAATAAGAATTTTACCGTTGAATTCGATGATATCTGAAACATTAATTTTTCGATTGTCATTACCGAGTGACCATTTTTTAAAGCCATTTTTATCCATTTTGGAAACACCTCCTTCGTGACCTATCCAAAGTTCATCGTTAATAAACGTTAGAAAAGTGATCCGATAATTATGTAATCCGTCTTGGGTGGTATATGTTTCAAAATCTTTTCCGTTGAATTTTGCTAAGCCTCCAAGCGTCCCAACCCATAAATAACCTTGTTTGTCTTGAACAATTGAAGTTACTTGAGATTGCGGCAAACCCTGAGCAGTGCTATAACTCAAAAAGGAATAACGCTGAGCTTTAACCGAGAAAAGAAGCAATAAAAAAACGAGGGTAATCGAAAATCGAATCATTTAGGAATCTTTCAACATTTTAACAAAATCTGACACCCGATTGCGCGCTACAGGAATGCGCAAACCACCTTTTAACACTGCAAAATGTCCATCTTCATTTAAGTATTCTGTCATTAATTGTAAATTAATAATATGCGACTTATGTACTCTAAAAAACTTTAAAGGATTCAAAATTGACTCGTATGTTTTAAGTGTACGTGTATCTAAATAACGCGTACCATCCTTGAAATAAATCGTCGTACAATTTCCGCTCGCTTCCAAATGAGAAATTGCGTCATCTTCAACAATTTTCAATCCTCTTGTGTGACTAATAGCAATTCGATTTGAGGGTTTGTTGCGAACTAAAGTGTCTGACAAATTGCGTAAAGCACTGAAATAGGTTGGAAAATATTCTGGATCTGTTGAGAATTCCTTTTTCGCTTCTTTCAATTTTTCAACAGCCGTTTGAAGGTCTTCAATATCGATTGGTTTTAATAAATAATAAATGGCATTTGCGTTGAATGCTTTCACTGCATAATCTTTGAAAGCTGTAACAAAAACAACTAAAAAGTTTTTTTCTTCAACTTCGTCCAACAATTCAAAACCCTCAGCGCCTGAAGGCATTCGAATATCGAGAAACACGACATCTGGTTTGGATGATTCAATAATCGCTTTTGCTTGACTTTTTCTTGAGGCTTCACCTATTACCTCGATATCAGGGCAATACTCTTCTAGCAACATTATGAGGTTCTTTCTTGCGAATTCCTCGTCATCAACAACAATGGCTCTTAGTTTCATAGGATTATAGTTTAGCAGTCGAATTGATTCGATATAACCGAATATAGTATTAAATATTTAGGACAACTCATTTTTTAATCATTTAAAATCAACTTTACCTGCACTTCATATTCGAAATTATACACTTTACACTTTTGATACTACGATTCAAGTCTTTTTTTTAAATAAACTTTAATCAAGATGTATTTTTAACAGTATAAAACTTGTTACTATGGTTAAAATATTACCCACTTCCCCCCAATTAACTTGGATTTTTAATGATAACGGAAACTAAGGTTTCCGTTTTTTTTCGTCGAAAATTTCTTTCAAGACAGCCATTACGCCCAGTGGATTTTCAATATGAGACATGTGGCAAGTATTTGGCAGAATAAAGTAATCGATATCAGAAGAAATTTCAAGATCCATTTTTTCCATAGGCACAATTCTATCGATTTCACCTTGAATAATCGACAAATTCATTTTCTTTTCGTGCACTATTTGTGTGAAATCGGTTCGGTTCGCCATCGCCATTGAAGCATATGCAATTGCCTCTGAACTTAATTCATTGGCTTCAAGCAACAAATCGCTAATTTCCTTTTGAAAATTAGCTGAATTCGAAAATAAATTTGGTATCGCTTCTTTCAAAAATAAGCTCTTCGCATTCATAACAATTTCTGCTATTCGTTTGCGATCATTCATCTTCTCTGGTGAGTCTGCCCAAAAATTTGAATTCAATAAAACAACTTTATTACATTGATTTATAAGCATCTGTAATTCTAAAGCAACATATCCACCCATTGAATGACCTACAATCGAAAATTCATTCAATTCTAAATTTTCAATCACTTTTAGGACTTCTTTAGCCATTAGATTGATTGAGGCTATGGGATCTTTCAAGGTAATTGATTCACCGTGACCTGGCAAATCAATTTGAATTACTTGTACCTTCAATTCTTCCAATGGCAAGTATTTCCACATCGAATTAGATTCAAGAAAACCGTGTAAAAAAAGAACAGGATGGCCGTTACCGATCACCCTGTAATTTAAAAGTGTATGTTGAATTTTACTTTTCATTCATCAAATCTTCTATTTCCTCGGCTTCCAAAGGAATGTCTTTCATTAAATTGAAAGGTTCACCCGTTGCAGTAACAACCAAGTCATCCTCCAAACGAATTCCTAAGCCTTCTTCTGGAATATAAATTCCAGGTTCGCACGTGAATACCATTCCAGCTTCAATCGGTTCTGACCAAATTCCGACATCATGCGTATCCAAACCTAGAAAGTGAGATGTTCCGTGCATGAAGTATTTCTTGTATGCAGGCCATTCAGGATTTTGATTTTTTATATCTGTTTGGTCGATTAAACCTAAACCAAGTAATTCAGTTTGCATGAATTTACCTACTTCTTTGTGGTATTCAGCCATTATTGTTCCAGGAACAAGTAGTTTTTCCGCTTGCTTCTTTACATTCAACACGGAATTGTAAACAGCTTTTTGACGGGCGGTAAATCTGCCATTAACAGGTATACAACGCGTAAGATCAGACGAATAATTTGCGAATTCCGCTCCTACATCTAAAAGAATGACATCGCCATCATTACATAATTGATTGTTCTCTATATAATGCAAAACACAGGCATTTTTTCCAGATGCAATAATCGGAGTGTAAGCAAAACCTTGAGAGCGCGAGCGTAAAAATTCATGTGCCAATTCTGCTTCAATTTCATATTCCCAAACACCCGGCTTGATGAACTTCAACAAACGACGGACACCTGCTTCTGTTATTTTACAAGCTTTTTGCAATAATTCTATTTCAACTTGCTCTTTTACTGAGCGAATACGATGCATGATTGGAGCACTTCTATGTACTTGATGTGCTGGATAATCTGCTTTAACTTTTATAATGAAGCGGTCTTCACGTGTTTCAACTTCTGTATTAGCACGAAGGTGCTCATTGGTATTCAGATAAATCCCTTCTGCTTCAGCCATCATTTGTTTGAAAATCACCGGAAATTGTTCAAGCCAATAAACTGTTTTGATTCCCGAAACTGCAAAAGCAGATTCCTTTGTTAATTTTTCTCCCTCCCAAATTGCAATTAAGTCACTCGTTTCCTTTAAGAAAAGCACTTCTTTGTGTCGTTCGTTTGAACAAGTTGGGAACACTACCAAAATCGATTCCTCTTGATCAACACCTGACAGATATAAAATATCTCGATGCTGTTGAAATGGCATAGAACTATCTGCACTTACTGGATAAATATCATTAGAGTTAAAAACAGCCAATGTTTTTGCCTTCATATGTTGTGCAAACTTTTTACGATTCTTAAGATATAAATCGTTTGGAATCCTTTCGTATTTCATTTCTTTTGATTTTGAATGTGGAAATTACTCTTTTCAGATAAAATAGCGCGATTTTCTTGAATAATTTCTAGATCGTAAATAGTTTACGTTCTACTAGTGCAACTTTGCTTTATAAATAAGATGAGTTATGGAAAATACAGGGAAACAAATTGCCGTGAGTGAATTAGAGTTTAGCAACCAATCGCAAGAAGTTATTTTGAAAGGTCAATTAATCAATCAAAACTTTTCTTACCAGTCAACATTTATTGTTGATATTTCTATGTTAAATGTATTGCTGAATAATTTACAAAAATCAAATCCAGATCTTGATGTTCAAGAATTAATCGAAGTAGAGACTTTACCAAATGGTGAATTAATTTACTCATTGAATGTGGAGGACATTTCAAATATTTTACCCGCATGGATTATTGAATCAGAAAAAACATACAAACAAATTCGTGCATAATTTCTCTCAAAAAGCAGAAATTAACTAAGATAATTTGCTTTCAGGCAACCTAATTTAGTTTTTTTCGTATTTTCGTTGTAACTTTCTATGGTTGATAATTGTTTCAACTATATTAGCTAAACAACACAGACTATGAACAAGATAAAATTTGGAATTGCAACTATTCTTTTGGCAGGATTAGGTCTACAATCATGCATTGACCATGAGGTTATTCCAGCACCAACGCCTACAGTTGAATTAAAATGCCACTTTCTGGGGACGATTAACAACACAGATATAGAATTCACTCAAAATGTGAATGGTTATTTTTGTGATCCTACAAAAGCAAAAATCATTTTACCTTCACCTCAATGGTCATCAGCTGTTTATTATTCTGAAATTAAGTCTGCACAATCTTCTATTTCTGTTAAAATTGGATTAGGGAGTGCTACTTGGGATGCAGCTAGTGTTTCGGATCCAACATTGACCATTTTCAATGACTTTTTCAATAATAATTTAACTCCTTTCTTCTCGAACAATGGAACAACAGGTTTTGAATTTAGATACAAGGACGCTTCAGGAAGAGTTTGGGCATCTAAACAAAATAGTGTTAATGCACAAAATGCTATTTTCTCTAATATCTCGCAAGAATCAGATGTGAATGGAGACTACTCTAAATTCTCATGTGCTTTCAATTGTTACGTATACTACCAAGACCAAACGACATTGCTTTGGGACTCACTGAGGGTTCAAAATGCAATATTTAAGGGTTGGTTTAAAAGATAATTTCGAAAGCCGTTCAAATTGAACGGCTTTTTTTTTACTTTTAGGCAGTGAGTCAACATCTCAAAATAGCTATTATTGGTGATTATAATTTCACCTATAATTCACATCAGGCCACAAACATGGCCCTGGATCATTCTGCTTATTTTTTAGAAATCGATATCAATTACTATTGGATCAAGATAAACGACGCCGCTCAGTTTAAGCCAGAACAATTCGAAGAATTTGACGGTGTTTGGTTGGCTCCAGGTCCGTATCACAATCACTTCTTTGTTCATGGTATACTTCGCTCTCTTGCTCGTTTTAAAGTTCCTACTTTTGTAACAGGTGATGCATATCGTTTTTTTATCGATGTTTTGATCAATACCTATCAACTAAATCCAAATGGTGAAAAACTAATTTCTGATAATTTAGTTGATGGAAATCAATTCGAACGGATATTTATATCACCTCATTCGAAGCAATTAATTCAACTTTATGAAAATCATAATAATTTAGAATTAACCTCTTCAAGGTACAGTTTGTATCCCCAATTAATCCAATCATTGGTAGATAATGTAATTGATATTGAGGCCTACAATCAATTTGAAGATCCCGAAATAATCAGTTTGAAAGGTCATCCATTTTTTGTTGCATGCAGTTATTGTCCTCAAATTTCCTCAACAAGAGAAATCCCTCATCCGCTAATCTACACTTTTGTTAAAGCGTGTCAATTAAAAAGCGGAATGGCAGAAACAGAATTATAGTAGTTTTTCGATTTCTTGGTTTTTCTCAAAAACTTCATCTACAAGGTGAGGACCCTTATCTGCTGCATTTACAGCCAAAACATCACATCTTTCGTTTTCTGGGTGTCCATTATGTCCCCTTACCCAATGAAATTGTATTTTAAAGCGATTGTGTAAATTCAAATAACGCATCCAAAGATCAGCATTTTTCTTGCCTTTAAATCCTTTTGTTCTCCAACCAAAAACCCATCCTTTTGTAATAGAATCAATAACATACTTTGAATCAGAATACACCTCAACTGGAATACTTTCTATTTTCAAGTGCTCTAAAGCAACAATTAATGCCAAAAGCTCCATGCGATTATTGGTAGTCATCCTAAATCCTTGCGCAATCTCCTTCTCCTTGCCTTTGTAACACATAACAATACCATATCCTCCAGGACCAGGATTCCCTTTCGCTGAACCATCCGTATAAATTTGAATTATCAAAACCTGTCCTTTTTTTGACGAAGATACACGTAAAATTAATTTTAGGTGTAAATTGAGTACTGAAATTTCATAATAACAAAGCCGCAACAAATACCACCATATCTGCCTTTTTTATGATTGACAACAAATAATAAAAGAACCTTTAACTCCTTTAAAATCAACAACAGAATTCAATAATACAAGGGAAAAGCTCTTTAATTCCTCTCTACGTAAAAATACGTAAACACTTTATTTTAAAGAAGATATGAATAATACATTCATCTACATAAATCGCAAATTGGTCGAAAAAATCATTTATTTTAAACAATTAGGATTCCAAGGAAATTTTGATTGATTTTTCTACGAACAAATGATTTTACACTACGAAAGTTTAAAAAAGAACAATCATCACGTAAAATTCTCAATTCTATGCACGCATACTAACCAATAAAATACAATAGTTACAAATAAAAGATTTTGCACACCTCTAAAGTGAGCGTACATTTGTTTCATAAATGATTGAAACATTTAAAAATATTCAATCAAACTAGAAGTCTTTTTCAGTGAATAGTGGTTAGGTTAGGTTAGAAAGCGGTTCAGTTCTTGGACCGCTTTTTTTTATCCTCGTAATTTAATGCATCACACTTGACAACCATCGTTGCATCACTTCATATGTCTCATTCTTACGTTTTGCTATATCTGCGACTTGTTCTTCAGTAATTTTACCTAAACCAAAGTACTTTGCCTCTGGATGACCAAAATACCAACCTGAAACAGAAGAAGCTGGTAACATTGCCAAACTTTCAGTTAATGAGACTCCTGTTAAACTTGTTGCATTCAACAATTGAAATAAGCCTCTCTTTTCTGTGTGATCTGGACATGCAGGATAACCTGGTGCAGGGCGAATTCCGCGGTAAGATTCTTTGATTAATTCATCATTACTTAGTATCTCAGAGGAAGCATAAGCCCATAAATCCTTTCGCACAATTTCGTGCATTTTTTCTGCAAAAGCTTCGGCTAAACGATCTGCCAAAGCCTTTATCAAAATAGAATTATAATCATCATGGTCTTTTTCAAAACGCTCAACATGCTCATCTAAACCAATTCCTGTTGTAACAACGAAACCACCAATATAATCTTTCACCCCCGAATCTTTTGGAGCTACAAAATCTGATAAAGCAATATTTGGTTGTCCAGCTACTTTCTTTGTTTGTTGTCGTAAGGTGTGTTGAATATTTGCTACTTTGTTGCGCTCTTCATCGGTATACATTTCAATATCATCACCTACTGAATTAGCAGGAAAAACACCAACAACAGCTCTTGCTTCTAACCATTTTTCCTTTACTATTTTGTCCAACATTTCTTTTGCATCAGCAAAAAGCATGGTTGCTTCTTGACCAACTACTTCATCAGTTAAAATATTCGGATAGCGACCATGTAATTCCCATGTTTGAAAAAAGGGAGTCCAATCGATATAGCGAACCAACTCTTCTAAAGGATAATTATTAAATTGCGTTAAGCCCAGTTTTCTTGGAGCAATACAATCCTCTTGTTGAAAGTTAATTTTTAAAGCATTCTGTCTTGCTGCTTCAATAGTGAGAAGTTGTTTCGCTCCTCGGTGTTTTTCGTGATGTTCACGCACTCTAATATATTCAGACTTTAAATCTTTTACAAATAATTCCTTTTTTTGCCCTAACATACTTTCTACCACAGTTACAGCTCGCGATGCATCTAAAACATGAATCGTCTGACCCTTTGTGTAATGTTGGTCAATCTTCACGGCAGTATGTACTTTTGAGGTTGTTGCTCCCCCGATCATTAAAGGAATTGACATATTAGCACGCTCCATTTCTTTGGCTACGGTAACCATTTCGTCTAATGACGGAGTAATTAATCCGCTCAAACCAATTACATCCACTTGTTCATCAATGGCGGTTTGAATGATTTTTTCAAAAGGCACCATTACCCCCATATCTATTACTTCATAATTGTTACAAGCTAATACCACTCCCACGATATTTTTACCTATATCGTGAACGTCACCTTTTACAGTGGCCATAAGTACTTTTCCTGATGATGAACGAACTCCATTTTTTTCAGCTTCAATAAAAGGCAATAAATAAGCCACTGCCTTTTTCATTACACGCGCTGACTTGACAACTTGAGGTAAAAACATCTTTCCGCTTCCGAATAAATCACCGACGATGTTCATTCCATCCATTAAAGGACCTTCTATCACTTCAATTGGTCGCGTAAATTGCTTTCTCGCCTCTTCTACATCCTCATCAATAAACTCAACTATACCTTTTACGAGCGCATGTGCCAAACGATCATTCACAGGAACTTCTCTCCATGACAAATCAATTACACGTTTTTTACCGTCACCCTTTACCGTTTCAGCATATTCAAGTAATCGTTCGGTTGCATCATCTCTGCGATTTAACAAAACATCTTCCACATGCATCAATAAATCTGGATGAATATCAGAATATACCTCCAACATAGATGGATTAACGATTCCCATATCCATTCCATTTTGGATGGCATGAAACAAAAATGAAGCGTGCATAGCTTCACGTACCTTGTCATTTCCTCTAAATGAAAAAGAGACATTCGAAACTCCTCCGCTAACATGTGCTCCAGTTAAATTTTCGCGGATCCATTTTGTTGCTTTGAAGAAATCTAAGGCATTATTGTTATGCTCCTCCATTCCCGTTGCAACTGGGAAGATATTAGGGTCAAAAATGATGTCATTTTGCGGGAAACCAACTTGTTTTACTAAAATATCATACGATCTTTGGCAAATTTCGATACGACGTTCGTAACTATCTGCTTGACCATTTTCATCAAACGCCATGACAATTACTGCAGCCCCATAGCGTTTAACTTTCTTTGCTTGTTCTATAAAAATCTCTTCGCCTTCCTTTAACGAAATTGAATTTACTACCCCTTTTCCTTGAATGCATTTTAATCCAGCCTCAATGATCTCCCATTTTGAACTATCAATCATGATAGGAACTCGAGCAATATCCGGTTCTGATGCTACCAAATTCAGAAATTTCACCATGGCTTCTTTTCCATCGATCATTCCTTCATCCATATTTATGTCGATGATTTGCGCCCCTCCATCTACTTGATCGCGTGCAACTGCCAGTGCAGCCTCAAAGTCTCCTTCTTTGATCATCCGTAAAAATGCACGAGAACCCGTTACATTTGTTCGCTCTCCGACATTTACAAAATTGCTTTGTGGTGTAACAATTAAGGGTTCTAGTCCTGAAAGTTTTAATGTTGCTTTAGTGATTGACATTTGGGATTTGGGATTTGGGATTTGGGATTTGGGATTAAAATGAAGAATTTGAATCAACTACAATAGCTCGAGGTTTATAATTTTTAGCCAAATCTGCAATTGCTTTGATGTGTTCAGGAGTTGTTCCACAACAACCACCGATGATGTTCACTAAGCCTTCATCTAAGAAATCTTTGATTTGCGCTGCCATAATTTCAGCAGTTTCATCGTATTTTCCAAACTCATTGGGCAAACCTGCATTTGGGTGCGCACTTACTCCAAAACTTGATTTTTGATCCAGCACTTGCAAATACGGGCGCATCATTGAAGCTCCAAGTGCACAATTCAACCCTACCGTTAGTAATGGCATGTGTGAAATAGAAATTAAAAATGCTTCCGTAGTTTGACCAGTTAAGGTTCTCCCACTTTGATCGGTAATTGTGCCTGAGACCATGATTGGAAGCTTCACTCCTCTCACTTCATATACTTCATCAATAGCGAAAAGTGCCGCCTTAGCATTTAAGGTGTCAAAAATAGTTTCAACTAGAAGTAGATCAACTCCCCCATCCATTAATGCATTCACTTGTTCTTTATAGGCATGAACGAGTTCGTCAAAAGAAATTCCCCTAAAACCTGGATCATTCACATCTGGAGAGATCGAAGCGGTACGATTCGTAGGTCCAATTGAACCAGCGACAAAACGTGGTTTATCAGGATTTTTAGCGGTCCATTCATTCGCTACTTCTTTCGCGATTTTAGCAGATTGAAAATTAATATCGTAGACAAACTTCTCTAATCCATAATCAGCTTGAGCTATCCAGGTCCCCGAAAAAGTATTGGTTTCAGCGATATCAGCACCTGCTTCGAAATATTGTGTATGGATTTCTTTGATGATTTCCGGGCGCGTCAAAGATAATAAATCATTATTTCCTTTCAGTGACTTAGGATGGCTTTCAAACCAATTTTTACGAAAGTCGTCTTCCTCAAGTTTGTGGCGCTGAATCATGGTTCCCATCGCACCATCAAGGATGAGAATTCTTTCTTTTAGTATTTCTTGAATTGTTTTCATAGTTCTATTAATGTTCTAAACTATGAAAAAGGAGAGGTGCATGTGCACGATCAACTTATCTTATTAGCCGAGGCTAATTGGATTTGGCACCTATTCCGTTAAGCGGAGGTTGCCAAGGTTTCATAGGGCCTATCCCTCCACCTTTCTTCATAAGTTTATTTGAATGAACGTTCGACAAAATTACATTGATTTTTCAATTTGACAAAGATTTTTTCTGTCTCTTTGTTTTTTTATATCTTCATAAAATAATCAATAGCTATTTAAATGAATAAACTTTCACTTTTTCTTTGTTTCTTTTTGTTATTCACGGCAAACAGTCAAGTTAACTTAACAAGTTCTAATATTCCGATTGTGGTGATTACAACACAAATAGGTGAGGATATAAATGATGTTACCAGAATAGTTTGTGACATGGGTATTATTGACAATGGCTTAGGAAATATAAACCAACTTACTGATCCATATAATAACTATAATGGTAAAATTTCAATCGAAATTCGTGGATCAACCTCTCAGCAATACCCCAAAAAAAGTTATGGCTTCGAAACACAAGATATATTTGGGGCTAATTTTAATATCCCATTACTTGGTCTGCCAATTGAAAATGATTGGATATTAAACGGCCCTTACCCAGATAAAACGTTACTGCGAGACGCATTAACATACGATCTTTCTAGAAAATTTGGACATTATGCATCTGGATATAAATATTGTGAGTTAATTCTAAATGATGAATATTTAGGTGTTTACATCTTATTTGAGCGCATAAAAGTTGATCAAAATAGAGTTGATATTGCCAACTTACTCCCTCAAGATCTTGTGGGCAATGAATTGACCGGTGGATATATTGTAAAAGTGGATAAACTAACCGGTGAAGTGGGTTATTCTTGGAATTCACTTTTTAATCCAGAAGTAGTTTTTCAATTTCACGATCCTGAGTATGATCAATTAGACCCAATTCAAGCAAGTTACATGGAAAATTATATTGGTGAATTTGAGAATGCTGTTAATGGTCCACAATTCGAAGACATTGCGCTTGGTTATCCAAATTTCATAGAAAAAGAATCTTTTTACGACTTTTTTTTATTACAAGAATTAGGACGCACCGTTGATGGGTATCGATCTAGTTCATTTATGTATAAGGATAAAGCAAGTGGTGCATGGAATGGTAAATTAGTTGCTGGTCCAATGTGGGATTTTAATTTGTCCTATGGCAATGCGGATTACTGTGATGCTGATTTAACAACTGGATGGCAATATAACTTTGATGAAGTATGCGATTTCTCAAGTGCCATTCCTTTTTGGTGGGAAAAATTGCTTCAGTCGAGCAGTTACAGAAATGGTTTAAAATGTAGATGGGAAGAATTGCGACAAGGTCCACTGCACACAGATTCCATAAATTATTTCATCGATTCTATGTCCAATTACTTGCAAGAAGCTCGCATTCGTAATTTCCAGAAATGGCCGATTATTGGAGTATATGTGAATTGGAATTCATTTGTTGGAATGACGTATGAAGAAGATTTAAATTTTCTAAAAACTTATATTCAACAACGTTCTTTATGGATGGACAGCAACCTTCCTGGAATTTGTGATTTGTCTGTAGAAGAGAATATTTTTGAACCAAAATACTCGAAAGTTTGGCCAAATCCAATGGATGAAAAAGGATACGTCGGATATACCCTTTTCTCTCCAGATAACATCAGCTTCGAATTGATAGAAATCAGCGGTAGAATTATTTATTCAAGTGATTTTGGTTATCAACTAGCCGGGCAGCATGCTGAAGAAATTGCGTTAGAAAATGTAAGTCAAGGCAATTACATTTACATTTTAAAAAGTTCGAGTTCGGTTATAGGAACTGGTAAAATTATCATCAACTAAAATGCGGCATTTTTTTAAGCGTTTCTTTTTTGCCTTCATTGGCCTTAAAGAGTTGGTGCTGAATGAACGCAATTTTAGCTTTCATTTATTAGCGCTTATTGTTGTTATTGTGGCTGGGTTTTGCTTCAAAATCACTTCTATTGAATGGTTAATCCTTCTGCTCATTTCCGCCTTAGTAATTTGTCTAGAAGCCATCAATACGGCAATTGAGAAATTGTGTGATTTATATTCGACAGCGCCTAATCAACAGATAAAAGTCATAAAAGACATTGCAGCCGCAGCGGTTTTGATTTCAGCTATTTTTGCACTGTTTATTGGCTTTCTTATTTTTAACAAATACATTTTATCGGTTTTTAGCTAATTCGAGTATACAATTTCAATTGTTGATAGTTTTTTAGTGCTCTTGTAATCGATCTTTTTAGTCTTTCTATTTTTGGAATTCATTAGACAAGGCTTCCATGAGATTTTATTTTAGTTTGATTTTTAGTTTACTGATTTCTTTATCATTTTCTCAAAATTTATTCAGAGAAAACTGCAACAAACTTTTTCCGAATAATAAACACTTGCAAATTCAAAAACTAGAAGCTAAACAAGATAGTCTAAAGTGGGCAAATGACAGTTTGTTGATCGAATTAGCGGATGCAAAGACTAATGTCGCTCATCTATCGACTGAAAATGAAAAATTAAAAGACGAAATCGATCTTGAAAAACACAATTCACTGAATGCTCACACTTCATTGAACTCCAAAGTTGCAAATCTAGAAGATTCAATAAATCGAATACGGTTTCCAATCGTAAGCTGTAAAGAAGAGCAAATAGTAAAAAAAGGACTTGTCGAGCCAATTATAGTAAACACCTGTTCATGGCGACATATCCAACTAATTGAAACTGGAACCCCTGATTTTAAAAATAGGTATTCATGGAAAACAGAATTGTTTCAATTCAGAAATGACAGTTTGGTTGGAATCAGCAATGCAGATCTTTTTAAAGCAGATAAAATCAATGAACTAGAAAAAATGATAAATGAGCGACTAGCCGAAGATTTCATCAGCTTAAAGACTAGTGATCCTGAATGTTTTGGTCGCAAGCAAAAGTATACGAACCATAAATTAAAAGATATGCGCATCACATTCAATGAAAATTCAGATATCGTATTTGAAATTCAATATGCATTAAGTGATGCTTGTTTTGCCGTAAACTCTGCTTCTACAGGTTTTAAAATTGCTGAAATCAAAAGTTTATTGGCTGATTAGACAAAGTATTTAAAACACAAAAAACGACCCTCTCGAGTCGTTTTTGCACTTTATATTACTTAACGATTACTGCTTAATCAATCTTACAAATTGATTGCTTTCATTTCCACTCATTAATCGCACAATATAAACACCCGGTTCTAGGTTGCGAAGATCAATCGTCATCAATTTACCAGTTTGTTCGTTATAAACGACCTTTTTCACTTCTTTTCCATTAATATCTGTAAAAATGATATTGGTTTCACCAACTTGGTGTTCACCATGTAACAGAACAGTTACATCTGTTCCAGCTGGATTAGGGAAGAGTTCAAAACCTTTTTCATTACTTAAACATTCTACAGAAACAACTCCAAACATCTTAGACGCGCCATCCAAATCGAATTGATTTAATCGGTAATAGAGAATGGAATTTACTCGAGCATCCAAGTCTTTCATTGAATAATTTAAGGTACTTGTTGAATTACCCGCTGCTGCTATTGAACTTATAATTTCCCAGTTCTGAGCATCAAGACTGCGCTCCACTTCAAAGTGTGATGTGTTGTTTTCTGAAGCAGTTGACCAGCGAACATCTACCTCACTTCCTGCTTCGTTGCATATTGCAGCAAAAGAAGAAAGTTCGATTGGAAGTGGCGAGTTATTGCTATTTCCATGTAGCCAAAATTCCGAAAACCCAGGGATAGAAAAATCAGAATACATAGCAGTAATATTTGCAACAGGATTGGTCGTTCCTATTCCTGCATTATTGTATAATAACATTCCTCCAACCGCACAGTTATCATATGGATTATTATTCACATTTGTAGCTGATGGAAATGCCCCTCCTGAATACTTACTCAAAAGCACATTTGAGTTGTTTGGGCTAACAATTAAATCAAAATTACTAGATGAAACTAAAGATCCTGCACCAAGATTAGCCAATTCACTAGTGTAATATGGCAAACGCACTATAGCTGAACCATTTACCGTTGGAGTGATTACCCAGTGACGCTGCATTACTGCAACATCCAAACTTGCCATATTACAAGCCGGTACAATCATATATCCTGATTCAAGATAGTTAGTCGCCACTGTACTTCCTAGGGTGGTTGCTCCAGCAGTAACGGATGTAATATAGCGGCCACTAGAATGATAATAGCGAATCGTTTCGTTTGCGTTTACGTAGCATGTTGCCGCTTCGTTGTTTAGCGCCAATGTTGTTCCTAATGGAGGCAACACAACATTTGTGGAGGCACAACTTGTTGCACCACAATTATCAACTTTACGCGTATAATATTGGGTTGATATAGTTGGGTAAAATGGATTTGCTGGACCAATATTTAAGGTAGTTTGATTACTCAACATTCGACCTTCAGATACTAAGAAGAAATCAAATTCCATGACCATACCTGTATTTTCACAAAAATCGAATCGAAGTCCCGTTACTGTGCCCCCGCCAGTCCATCCAGAATTTACATTTGAATAATTAAGCGACATGTCTAAATTCAAGTAACGCCAACTACCATCCATAATCATTGTACCTCGTTATGATCTTGATTCTGCTAAACCTAAGCCATTTTCAAAAAACACCTGCATTCCTGGAGACACTGGACCTGAAACATATCTATAACGCACTTGGATATATCGATATACGTTGGGATTTATTGAAAGATTTCCTATGTAAATCATTGGATCATTACTTGTGGAAGTAACATTCAATATCCCCGATGCCGAATTAACTGTTGTACTTCCCAACCACCAACCCGGTCTCCCGACTGGTGTTGTTCGCCAAGTTTCCTCTACAGCCAAATTACATGAATTTTCATACCACACATCTACCACACTTCCGCCAGCTGGTGTTCCACCAACTGAAGTAAGATTAATAGTATTTCCATGACAGTAATTTGGATGTGTTGGCAATGTTGCAGAAATAGAGGTTGGAGATGCGGCGCTTGGATCAACGGTTATTGTAATTTGGTCTGAGGCACTACAACCACTTGAAGTAGCAGTTAAAGTGTAAGTAATTGTGCTGGCAAGTGAAGCTTTAGGATTCGCAATGTTTGTTGCTGATAACCCGGTGGCCGGTGACCATAAATAAGTTACTGCTGGTCCTGATGCAGAACAACCATTATTAATTGATTGGTTAGCTGAAGGTTGTGCTCCAATAGTTGATTGAAAAATCATTGTTCCTGTCCCATTTGAGCCGTCATAAACTCTATAATAACACTCCGCAGGATAAGTACCTGGTGTATAAGCGACATTAATTGCTTGACCTGGAGAAACTGAAAAATTATAATTTGCTGGACCATAGCCAGACGCCAGAGTTCCATTTGAAACGACATTCACTCCAGCAACAGTAACATTTACAAAATTATTACCATGCCAGCCATCACCCCAGTTATCATATAACCTGATAGAATAATTACAAACACCCGCTGGCGTTACGACAGTAGGTGTTAAAACCGTCGAACTTCCACTACATAAAGTCAGGTCTGTTGGAAAATTGACTGATAAATCAATATAAGTAACTGTCAAATAAGGTTTGAAACTTGAAGAATGTCCATAAGACTCTAAATAACATGAAGTATGTGTGCCTCCCGAATAACTATTCATCCCAACCGCAAACCAATTAACAGGCAATTGATTTGTCAAATGAAATAAATTACTAACCAATCCAACACTTCTCCAACCAGTTCCAGTTGTCCCTGCTGCAAGATTTTGAGTTTGATATATATCCCCATCTCTGATATCCGCTAAACGTGCAGTATTATTAGGAGCTGAAAAAGCAACTGATGGATCAGTTGTCATATTTCTCATTCTGACATTAACCAAACAATTTGGCGGGTCATTAGAATAATTATAAGAAATCCTATAATTAACCGAAGCCGAACTTATACAAGCATCATCTGGCACTGAATTAATATTGAATTTTATCCAACTATTATAAACTTTATCGAGATCCTAACGCCCTAAAATCATCAAATCATTTACAGAGCTTGTTATATTCGTAGATGTGAAATTGGGCGAACCATCTGCGTATGTGTTGCTTCCACTCGTAGTTGTGTGAAATCCCGTCCAATTTGCTGTATTATCAGGTACACAGGTCACTGTTGGATCTATAACAACTGGATACGTTCGGCTCTCATTCATCATCCAATCCATTGGGACTTTGGTAAGAATCGTAAGAATATTTCCATTCTGAACCAATTCATAATTTCCAATTAATTCGTGCCCGCTATGATCAGCAGAACAATTAGAATGATCTACCGATCCCGACAATTCTTCATCATGTGTATGAACCGGTGAATCTTTAAATAATGGTTTCTCAAAAACGAATTGAAGTTGACCTGATGCATTTTTAACCTGTATTGTGTTTCCGTCGATGATAGCCGTCCACCCTTTTGGTATCTGAACCTTTTCTTCAAAAACTAACCATTCTGCATTGTTCGGAACGGTTCCGATAGCATCTATAGAATGAATGATATAATCTAATTTTCGAAATGTCGTGTTCTGCGTTAATCTCAAGTCTATCCCTTGACCATACACATTGGGATAAGTTAACTGATTCAAATTTGAACTTCCATTTGAATTAGAAATATTTTTCACTTCCAATTGCGACGAACCAATCTGAAAGTACATTTTCATTTCTTTCAGATCTATAAATTCTGCGCCACTCGGCAAAACCGTTCGGATAGATCCAGCCGAAGTTAAAGGGAAGTAGGTTTTAAATGAGTTGTGAATGTTGCGAAAACCATTTGATGTTTCTTCAATGGCATGAAAAATTGTTTTCAATAAACCTCCATCCTGATAATGCATATTTCCAGCCGAAATAATTGCAGTAATCGTTCCATCACTATTTTTAAAATGCTTACTATTCGCATCTCTTTTTTCAATTATTTCTTTTTGCTGATTATAACTTCCAAACGATTCCTTGATCCACATTTCTGCAGATTCGCTGGAAGAATTTGGATTGGGTTTTACGTGTAAATTACTTTGAAGATTGGAAGATTGACTAAATGCACTTCCAAAAAAAACAAGAATGACAAAAAAACAGAAAGACTTCAATTTCATAATAGTGATAGTGGTTAAATAAATTTAACGCAAAAATAAGGTTAAATTCATATAACAAATTGAGGTGCTAGCCCCTCAAAATAAATATTCACACATTGACTATCAAATAGTTAAAAAATAAAACAGGTAATTGACATGAGATTCCCTTTTACCCTCGATCATATTTAGTCATAGCTTGATTAAACGCACAAATTGATCATTTGAATTAGTATTCAACATTTGAACAATATAAACACCCGGTTCTAGGTTGCGAAGATCAATCGTCATCAATTTACCAGTTTGTTCGTTGTAAACGACCTTTTTCACTTCTTTTCCATTGATATCTGTGAAAATGATATTGGTTTCGCCAACTTGGTGTTCACCATGTAACAGAACAGTTACATCTGTTCCAGCTGGATTAGGGAAGAGTTCAAAACCTTCTGTACCGTTCAAACATTCTGCAGAGGTAGGTCCGAAAATTTCAGATACTCCATCCAAATCATATTGATTCAATCGGTAATAGATGATTGAACGACCACGAACATCAGCATCAGTCAATTCATAATTCAAGCTCGTAGTCGAGTTTCCTGCAGCATTCACGCTTCCCAAAATATCCCAATTCATACCATCAAAACTTCTTTCAATTGTATAATGAGAAGAATTCTGTTCTGATGCAGTTGACCATCGAACATCTACCTCACTTCCTGCTTCGTTGCATATTGCAGCAAAAGAAGAAAGCGTGACTGGTAAAGCAAGAATTGGGTCGACGATTAAGATCAATGCGCCTGATCCACCTGAAAAACTTGGAATTCCAGCCCATTGTGAATAATTAATGCCGTTTGGCGTTGAACTAATAACTCCTGTTTTCTGAGAAGGTTCAACTATTAGGCAACATAGATTCTATAAGCTATTACCAATTTTTAAATCTTTAAGGTTTTGAAGTGTTTATTAAAAAATGATTCATAAAATCATATTACGCTGATAAAGCCAATTACGCTACTATGTAATAACATATTCTATAATTTTTTTTCAAGTTTTAGTCAAACTTTTAATGGATAGAAAATTCATGATAACAGCATAATTTAATGTTAAAAACCAGTCAAATATAAATTTAGAGGAGTGAGAAATGTTGAGTTCTTTCTATATTGATTAACTCAAATTTATGCATGACATATTATTGATTTTTTTTCTAGTCACAAAAAAATGACTTGATCCCTTAAACCCCGAGTCCACTAAACGAAAAAACCCTTAACAGCATTGCTGTCAAGGGTTTTCGATGGTGGTGATGGAGGGAATCGAACCCCCGACACAAGGATTTTCAGTCCTTGTGTCAAATATTCACAAATCACTATAAAAGCCAGCTAAATCAACTGTTTTGACGGTTTATCCATTTATTGAAAAAAGTCCACTCTTTTGCTGTTTTGTGCTAAAATATCCACTCTAAATTGCACTTCGAATGCGAAATATTTAAACGTATAAGAAAAAGTTTTACTTCATCTCAAAAGTTTTCTCATCCATTGATTCTTTCATCACCCGTTCAATCTATTATACACCTTCTTCAACAAATACTCCATAACAACTCCATTAAAATCTTGGTCATCCATCATTCGTGCGAAAATGTCCTGATTCTGGTCCATTCTTCCAATAAATTTATCTAGCGCAGCCTCTTTAAATCCGAATTTAAAATTGTCGATGGTATTGGATTTTGCTTGAGCTGCTAATTGCTCATCTGCAACCATATCTTCTTCAATTTGGTCGAATAGTAGTTTATCTGCAGTTGTAAACTCTGTTCCAAAACGTTTATTGATGACTGTGATAATCTCTGAAAGTGCAGCACGCTCTTCCTTGGTCATTCTTATACCAGCTTCGTTTCCACCTTCAAGACCGTATTCACTTCGCTGCTCCATGAGAATGTTCTGCTCTGCAACTTTTTGTAAACGGTAATATTCTAATGATACTTCATCGCCAAGTTGGAATCTATCACTTTGATTTTTTCGTGGAAGTTTCTTCAACAAAAATCTTCCATAGGTATAAAGCTTTTCCAATTCAACATCTGTGAACGGCATTATTTGAGTAAGAAAAGCATACGTTCTAACAAACGTCTGGAGCGCATGCTTAAAGTTCTCTTGATTTATGTCGTGAACAACATCTCCTTGCGTTGTCTCCTCAGGCAACTGCTTAAATCGTTCAACAGCAGGGTCTATGTATGCGTTCAATTTTGCTTGGTCATTTACAGACAATAATTGAGCGGACTTGAAGAAAATATTGCAGAAATTGTCTGTTTCCGTTTGCCAAATAACCTGTGCTTTTTCAATTTCTGTTTTGAGGTCGTACAAGTGGTTAGGGTCAGAAACTTCTTCGACAGTCGTAAGCTCTTAGTAGGGTTGGAACGAATTTAGTATATCTTCAGTATCGTTTGTGAAATCCAAGACAAACGTATCTTCCTTTCCTGCACACGTTCTGTTCAGTCGGGACAATGTCTGAACACACTTCACACCTGAGAGCTTCTTGTCCACATACATTGTATGTAGGAGCGGTTGGTCAAATCCTGTTTGGTATTTGTCAGCAACCAATAATAGTTGGTATCCATCTGAAGCAAATTTCTTTGGAAGTTCTTTTTCTTTGAAGCCATTCAATTCAACCTCAGTTACTCCTTCAGGATATGTGTCATAAATTACTTTTCCTGAAAACGCTACAAGTGTTCTGATGTTGGAAGAACCTTTTTCTGCTATGTATTTATCAAACTCTTCTTTGTATCGAACAGCATGCAATCTTGATGAAGTTACAACCATTGCTTTAGCTTGTCCACCGATTTTTTTTGATACAATTTGTCGGAAGTGTTCCACCATAACCTCTGTTTTTTGTGCCAAATTATGTGGATGTAACGACATAAAACGACCAATAGCTCGACTTGCGGCTTTTTTGTTTACGTCTGGGTCGTCTTCAATTTCTTTGGATAATTTGTAGTAAGTCTTGTAAGTTGTATAATTCTTCAAGACATCATGAATAAAGCCTTCTTCTATGGCTTGTCGCATTGAATATAAGTGGAATGGCTTTGGTTTTCCATGCTTATCAGGCGTTCCAAATACTTCTACGGTCTTGTTCTTAGGAGTTGCCGTAAACGCAAAGAAACTCAAATTTTGTTGCATCCCACGAGCTTCCATTGACTTACGAATTTGGTCTTCTGCATCTTCATCCATTCCTGATTCCAGCTCCAGTTCTTCCGCTTCTTCCAAGGACTTTGCGGAAAGCACTTCTTTCATTTTCTTGGTAGCTTCACCACCCTGAGAGCTGTGCGCCTCATCAATAATGACTGCATATTTTCGTGCAGTTAGTTCACCGATTTTATCAAGGATAAATGGGAATTTCTGTAAAGTGGTAATGATGATGTGGGAGCCAGCCGTAATTGCATCCGCCAATTGCTGTGAATCTTTGTCAATCTTCTCGACTACGCCTTCTTTATGTTCGAATTGATAAATAGTATTCTGTAGTTGATTATCCAATACTTTACGGTCTGTAATAACAATCACAGAATCAAATACTCGCTCGTTCTTCTCATTGTGTAAACTCGAAAGTCGGTACGACAGCCAAGCAATTGAATTTGATTTTCCTGAGCCAGCAGAATGTTGAATAAGATAGTTTTGACCTGCTCCGTTTTCCCTGGCGTTTCTGGTCAATTTCCGAACAACTTCCAACTGATGAAATCGAGGAAAAATCATTGCTTCCTTCTTCTTTTTTACACCACCAATTTCGTATTCTTCTACACTTAGGTGAAGGAATTTTCCTATAATGTCTAACAAGCTATCTTTTGCCCAAACATACTCCCAAAGATAAGATGTTCGGTATCCTTCTTTGTTTGGAGGATTACCAGCTCCATTTTGATAACCTAAATTGAACGGCAAATAACGAGTGTTTTTTCCACCGAGTCTTGTCGTCATGAAGCATTCATCCGTATCAACTGCAAAATGAACTAAGGCTCTTTTCTTAAATTGAAATATCGGTTCTGTCGCTTCTCGGTCATAGACGTACTGTTTCTGTGCATTTGTAACATTCTGTCCAGAGAATTGATTCTTGAGTTCTATTGTTGCAACTGGAACACCATTCAATGCGAGAACCAAATCCAGCGAGTTATTTCCATTTCTTTCGTAATAGACTTGCCTTGTGATACTCAAATGGTTCTTTTGTTACAATTCCTCAGACTCAGGATTTAAAGAGCTTTCAGGGCGGAAAAATGCCATCTTGAACTTTACTCCATAATCTGTGAAGCCATTGCGAAGAACATCCAGGGAGCCACGTAGGTCAATCTCTCGAATTAATCGTTGAAGTACTTTTGCATCAACATCTGATTTATGGATATTCTCAATTTTATTCCAAGCAGTGGTTTGTGAATCTTTCAGAAACTGAATGATGTAAGACGGGAACAAGCCCTGGTTTGCATCAAAGTCAGTTGAATGTCCTTGTACATATCCTCCGTTTTCCAATAAACTGGAAACGATTGCCTCTTCAAATGTTTGTTCTGTATGTATTCCGTTTGCCATAATTCTTTGTAATGTCTAAAAATGTCTAAAAGAATGTCTAACTATTATCGCTTAGACATTTTCCATATTTTTCCTTCAGGCCCTATTAAATTTTGTTTTCTAAGGGATTGAAGAATGTTTTTAATTTTATTTTTCTTTTGGTCAATGTCTAAAACTTCAGGAAGTTTGTCTAAAAGTATTTTTTCAAAATCCTCTCTCCTTCCTTCACCAAATTGCTTTAGATAGTCAAGAATTATTTTCTTGCAATAGTTGTCATCAATCCCTCTTTGTCTTATATAAGAAGCCTTGTCATTGGTTATTTTTGCTACAGAGGAAGAAATGTGCAGATTGGGTTTTCTCCCTTCAATAAGATTTAATTGTTTCAGTTGTTTTGATTCATCATCAGCAATCGGAAGAGACTTTTGTACCCTATCTAAAAGTATTACAGTTTTCAAGCTTAAATCCGTTTTATTCATCAATAAACGGGTGTAATTCTCATCCCAGATTTTACCAGCAATTTTCACGACAACTTTTGATGGGTCTGAGAAATCAAAATCAGGTAAGGGAAAGAATCTTTTGCGTTGCTCGATAAACATTCTTTTAATTCCACTACCAATTGTATCAATCATATTTAGATTTACCATTGCTTCCGCCAAAAAAGCATTTCGGTAATATTCCTGTGGAGCATCTTGCTCAATAACAGTTTCTATACTTTTAGGGATGAAACTTCCAACATTTGAAAACACAAGCTCATTTGGTTTTTCAACAACCGTGATTCGACCTTGAAGGCTATAGTCTTGATGTGCAATACAATTGTGTAATGCCTCTCGAATGACATAATTGTCATACATTTTAATTTCAGTTGGGAACAACGAAGAATCTTGCATGTAGCGATAAGTGAGGTTCCTAATTCGAGCAAAAACCTGAGTTGATGCTAAAATAAAAGGCAGTGAAAAATGTTCATAATCACGTTCGATGTTATCTTCATCTTTCAGTATCCAAGAAATTTTAGCGATAGCAGGCATTAAAAAATGAACAGACTCCTCCTTCCCAAGCAGAAGTAAAGCCGTATTTGTTATTTTTCCTTGAATGGTCACCTTTGCCTTGTTTAAAAAAGTGCTATCATCCCAGCTATCGCATTCCACAGCTCTTTTGGGGTGTTTTTCTTTGTACTCAGCACGAGCTTTAGAAATGGCTGTAGGCTCTAAATCTGTAATGGAGGTTTCTGGGATTATTTGAGCTGACCAATCTTCGCTTCTGGAAATAGGTTCTCTGAGTATGGCATCTTTGCGTTCTGGTCGCATTTCAACTAAACTATCTTCAATGCGTTGCCAAAGTGTGGCATGAGCATAAACAGGCTGACGAGGAAGGTGTTTTGGAATGTGGATGACCCATACAGTTTTACCAGTATCGCTTGTGATAAATTCTTGAATGGAAAAATTATCTGAATCTAAGTTGGAACACTTTTCTAATAAACGAAGCTTACTATTTTGTACCGTGTGATTATTAAAATCTTGAATACCTACAATAGTATGGGTTCCATCTTCAATTCCAATTACAAGGAGCCTTCCAATCCATTCGCAGCAAAAAGGGGACGCAATATTTCTTTATTAATTCTGTCACCAATATCAGGCTGACCTTTGAGTGCAACCATGTCTTCAAATGATGCTCCTTTTGGAACTTCAATCAGACTCATCGGATTTCCAGCGTATTTGTCGGAGACGTACTTTACAAATAACATCGTCAAGACATAATCTTTGTACTGTGAAGCATCCATTCCACCTCTTAATTCATCACAACTGGCCCAAAGGGAGCTGTATAATTCTGATTTCTTAATTGCCATTTATTTCTTTTTGATGTCCTTGTTGTCTGTTAATAGGTCTTTCACTGGACAGTTTAGTGCTGTACTGATTTCATAGAGTAGGTCTAATGAGGGCTGTCTTCGATTTGAGCAATATGCGTTTACAGTTTCGAACGATTTTCCAATCATTTCACCGAGGTAAACGTTTCCCATGCCTCCTTCGCCAATGAGCGATATTATCTTATAATTTAGTGTCTGTTTTCCTATCATCATCAGTTCTTTACAAACTTT
>Ga0105050_10000157_pt1 | contig 91428 bp, 100 predicted proteins | sample FRY01_FD_78088 | JGI IMG/M metagenome (GOLD analysis project Ga0105050, IMG submission 78088) | Freshwater microbial communities from Lake Fryxell liftoff mats and glacier meltwater in Antarctica - FRY-01 | ecosystem: Environmental > Aquatic > Freshwater > Ice > Glacier meltwater ... | reverse complement strand
GACAGCACTACCAGCATTTTGAGCCGCTGTTGTATTATTGAAATGGAATGTACTAGTAGCAGATCCCAAAAGATTGCCACCATTTTGGCGTGCATTTATAGTACAAGTTTGTGGAGTAGTGCCGACTGTCTTGTTCAATAGAATTTTATAGGTTGCACGATAGAGTCCTGGCGAAAAGATAGTCACTTGACCGCTAGCAGAACCAGTACCGAGTCCATAATTCCTGTCACTAATAGGAAAGTCCGTATTGAACGGAATGACCTGAGCAACTAAAGTCACCTGCATGGTGTTGTTGTTAAAGTACTGAATAATGCCCGATCCATTCGAGATATTAATGACGCCAGAACCAGTGTTATAACATAGCGTAGCTAATCCAAGAGCCTTAGCGGTAGACTCAGCATGACTAGAGGCATTTGTATTATTGCCAAGTGCCTCAATAGCACTGTTATCATACATCCACATATCGCCAATTTCAAGCGACGTACTAGGACGTGTCAATACACCAGACATATTCAATGATGCACGAGTCGTACCAGCGAACTTAGTCTTGGCTGTATCGGAGACGAACTCCAGGTCGCCTATTGTACTGTTCGTGATGATACGACGACCACCATTATAGGCGACCTGCAATCCGCTGCTCAGGCCGAGTACGGCCTGATTGATCATTTGACTAACGTTACCCGAGTGAGCAATAGGCCAGTATCCATCGTTGAATGGACCGCCAGTGTTAGCGTGGGTAGTCTGCATGTACCAAGATTGGTATGGACCAAAACGATATTCGAAAACTCCACTACCTGCAAAGCAGTTTAGTCTGACTTGTTGTCCGGCAAGAACAGAAATGTTATTGCCATTTGGCAATGTGCTGATTGTAACATCGTCTGCACTCCTTAAAAAAGCATCAAAATTACCAAACAGATCAAGAGTTCCGGTAGGTCCATCTGCGACTACGCTAATGTTGCCGGCTTCGGCACCTAGGGTAATTTGTCCGGTGATACTTGCAAGGCCAATGTCGCTTGCTGCACTTATTACTATATTAGCAGTCTGTGAGTTGACAGCAACGCCACCACTGGCGGCGAGTCCTAGGGAACCTCTTGGAGTTTCTATGCTAATATTTTCGCTGTTAATAGCAGATGAGCCAATTTCAAGTGGATAATTTTGTCCACCGTTAAGGGAAAATCCAAATACTGGATTAAATGCATTAAAAAGCCCCTTGCCTATGTCTAATCTAATGATACCAGAACTATCAAGTGAATTATGAAATATACCACTGTACATATGTACATGAGCGAATGGACGTATCGCTCCAGTAAATCCACCATTACTCATCTCCGCACCTAAAGATGCAGAACCACTAGACTGCGGCCACAAGTCACCAGTTTCTCTCGCCATGTTAGAATCCTGTGATGATAATTCGTCCAGCCTGAGGAACGTTGAATGTCACCGTTACAGTATTGGTGTCCGTAATAGCAATAGCATCAGGAATGATTGCTAGACGTGGACTACTTGAATCGTATACATCAACAGATACGTCAGCCGTACCAAGATTGTGCGTGACGATCCAAGACGTAGCAGCAACAAACGTTTGAGCAAATGATCTTAGAAGTGTATTGCCAGCGGTAATGGTCATAACTTGACCAATAATATCAACAACAACACCAGAGGCACCAACTACACTGACTGAGCCCTGTACTGTCGTGCCATTAAAGTCTGTCAATTGATTGACAACAGATCCATTGAAGCCTTGTGTTGGGAATTTCCACAGGCCAGATAGACCTAGATGATCAACGGCAAAATTGATTGGGCTTGCCCCAGCAGTGTCAAAGATAGCAAGGAAGCCGCTCGCTTGGGTCGCTAGGTCGATATTGCCAGTAAGATTAGCACCACCAATTACACCAACGGACGTAACAGTTCCGGCACTTGTAACCAAGTTATTGAACGTACGACCTCCATCAATAGAGATCTGAAACGCACTTGCGGCTTGGCTATATCTAAGGACGCCTGATTGACCCGTCATAGGATCGTGCCAGACGCCAGAGTTCATATGAATATGACCAAACGGTGTTAGCGTGGTTATATCAAATGCATCGCCTACGCCACCGTTCACGCCCAAGTGTGCTTGACCACTACTACCGGGAATGAGATCGCCATTTAGTCTTACCATGGTGTTCCTCCAAATATAATTACACTAAACAATCACAACACGTCCAGATTGTGGAGTATTGAAGATTAGTGACACTTGTGTAGTATTCTCAATAATAATATCGTCAGGCATCATGGCACGTCTAGGAGAGCCATTATCGTACACCTGAACAAGTATATCTAAAGTACCTAATCCATGCGTAAACAATCCACTTGAAATAGAAGAAAAGGACTGTGCGAACTTGCTCGTTACGCCTGATGCACCCGCACCGTCGATAACAATCTGGTTGCCGCCAGCGGTCACTACAATGCCGTTGACGCCAGTGAATGAAACAGTCGGGCCAGTCTGGCTGTTGATAGACTGGATGCCGGATGTAGACCCGCCGCCCCCACCGCTTGTGCCCCCGCCAAGCGATACGATACCGCCAATGCTGACCATTACGCAAACTCAAGCACTCTGACATCGCAAGTCGAGTCAGAGACGCCGTAAAGGGTTACGTTCGGGGTTCCCTGGCAGTCAATTGCTATCTTTTCATTTACAGCAATTGGGAAACCATCAATAGTAGTGACACCAGATAATCCGATATACAGTATACCTGGACCAGCGTTGTGCAAAACAAGAGCACGTCTATTCTCCAGGGGATTTAGCGGCAGTGCTATTTCGCTTGAAACAGATATGGCCTGCTGACGCAATCCAATCGACACCGAGAAGTTCTCGGGATTGAGAATGACGGTGCCTTCGCCACGACGGGCACGAAGGTCCGTGCGTTGATCAGGAATCGGAAACGTACCATCTAGAAAGTTATAGACCGGCGACGGTGCTAGATGAGGAGTTGTACCTGAGCCAATAATTGTGCTGTATTCTAAGGACATGGGCTCCCCTTTAAAGGGGTTGTGTCATCAGCAAGCGATAATAGTTACCGACGCACCGGCACCATCTGCTCTAGCCCAAATGTCTACGTTCCACAAGAATGGAAGCTTTACTTCGTTGAACGTGTTGTTCGCCGTAGGTGGATTGATCTGGAAACCACTGGGTGCAATGACAGCAGTTGAGTTTGGGCCAATGTAAACAGAGCCCGGTCCTTGATTTTTAATCGTCACTTCTCGCTGTCTAGGTAACGAGCTAATACCCGGTCCCCAGATTCGCACAGGAGTTCCCGCCAGCGACACACCAGAGACGGCAAAGGCATCAACCGAATTCATGTCTTCGGGGTTGCCAATCATTACCTGTGTTCCGGTGCGAACACCCTCGGAACCAAGTTGGGTGCCACGCTGAGAAGGTGGAAGAATTGCACGAGTAAAAGGCAATGTTCCACTGCCTACGATTGATGCTACTATTGAGGTCATACTGAACTTCCTTGAAAAGGTACAAAAACGATACCCGACCTTAGATGAATACACTAAGGCCCGCTTTTAGCGGGTCTTGAAAGAACGTCAATTAGACCATAAGTTAAGCATATTCAAATGCCTTCAATGACATGTCAAACTGACCAGTGTCTTTAACTAAACGCAACATTTGTTGAGCGATTGTCCGAATCTCTAGCTGAGCATGTTCGTTATTTCTCAGTCCTTGGAAGTGCATAAAGGAACGAAAGTTAAAACTCACATCAAGCACCAACTGATTAGCGTAAGGAAGAATGAAGCGTGCGGATTCTTTAGCACGTTTTTTGTCAATGCCTTGTTTTTCAAGCTCACGCACATAACGGTGGTATTCCACATAGCATTTCTTTATGCTACACTCAAGATCATCTCGTGATTCTTGAGACCAGTCTTGTGGCAGATAATATTTGTCTTCTTTGAGTTCCTTGTAACGAGCAGATTCGGCATTCACACTAACACCGATGCGATGCTTAATGATATGAATGTGACTTGCGGTATCACAAGTGACAAGAAAATGCAATTGACTTTTTTCAAATGGTGTGTGATGACCTGCCTTAGCAAGAGATTCAAGTAGACGACCCATACGCCCACGCTTCTCGTCTGTAAGATCGCGGCTTGTACTAGTCCACGCAGACAGAGCATGTGACTCGTCACCACCATAATGTCCGATCAGTTCTACTACGTTAGTGTGCTGATTCATACAATCAATTTTACCGCAATGATGTCGCTGAGTACTTCATCGAGCTTGGGCGTGAGTACCTTTAATACCTCTTCGGCATCAAAGGCACGAGCGATCACGACCTCAGCCGTGTATCGACCATGAATCTCGATACGATCGACTCCATCGGTACCCATCACAGCCTTAAGAAGCTTCTCTTCGACTGACTTAATTGACTTACTAATGGAAAGCATGAAACGATATTTGATTTCGTTACCCTGCTCGTCCTTAGCAAAGATCATAACGTACTTTTGTGTGTTCTGCATGTCTATATTATGACCAAGATCAGTCTCATGTCTACTAGATTTCACAAGATGAACCATCACAAAACTTAGGAGCTACTACATCACCCTCTGAAACATTGTCAAAGATAACGGCCTTCAAGTCCTTTGACATTTCAAGATACTGCTCTTTTGTAATAGTTTCATACGGAGCTTGCACGTAGCCATGCTCTGAAATTGGCAAGAACGAAATGCCTTTGAGCGAGTCTTCATATAGCTCAAGAACGTGCTGAATATCTTCCTGCTCTTCTGGCTTGAAAGTCACAGTGATTGACACTTGGTTATCAGCCCAGTAACGTTGGTACGCAACTGCATTGGCAACCTGCTCCCAGATCGACACGTCGTCCTTCGAACGGACAAAGAACTCTTCGTGGATAGGGAATTCAATACAGACCGTGTTCGCCTCTTGGCCAACAGCGGCTTCAATCTTATAGCCAGCTACGCGGGCAGCTTCAACTAAAGGCGAAGACGTGCCAACGCGGATTCGCCTGATGTAATACTCGGAGTGCGGGTAATGAATGCCGGGCGGCTCACCAGCAAGCAAGCTGATAGTCCCACTGGGCTTGACGGAAGTCTTCTTAATTGACTTGGGTACACCAAGCCAATTAGAATACTGAATGTCAAGCCCAGAGATGAATTCGTAACCCTTGTCACACCAACGCAATACTTCACGACGACCGTGTCGACCAAACGCTTTGATGATGCCGCTCTGACTCAAACCGATACGACGGTTTCTAGCCATCACAGAGTTCGTCTCTGCCCAGTGAGTCGGAATCAGGGTGACGGTCTTTGCGTACAGGTATGCAATCTTGAGAGTTTCCATATACTCGTCGAGACTTTCATGTCTCGACGGGAACGTTTCGACAAGAGTACAGAGTTCGTACTGATGGAGAGTCTGCTCTAAGCACGGGTTACCACCAACGGCTTCACGATCTGCCCAGTCGGCAGGATCCTTCATGCGTCCGTATGCACGAGCATTGTCAAGCCACATATATCCCGGCTCGCCGTTGGTAGCTGTCTGACGAGCGTGCCAAGCGTAGTCCATACCTACGGTAGCGAAGATAGAGTTGTTACTTGCCCATCTGTGGTGAGCTAGCTTCTCTTTGTCTTGCTTTAAAAGGGCAAATGTCTCGTCGGTTGGATCGCCGAATACGATCTCTGCGGAGCGACGAACGTTGCCCGCGACAACACAACGGCCAATGAGATTGCCGATGTCTACGATATCTTCTGATGATAGCGTCTGGTCTGTCTTTGCGTCCAGCACCTTGCGAATGTCCTGCAACATTTCAATCAATGGTTGAGGTCCACTTGCAGTACCGCCAAATCCCTTGATGGGCGATCCTTCTGGACGAACTAAACTAAAGTCAAACCACGGTCCTGGCGTGCCATGAATGTACGCCTCTAACATAAGTCGCAATGCTTCGACCCAGCCTTCGCGAGTATCTGGCACAACGAACGGCTCAGTCTGATTGACTGTCACGCCCTTCACTAAGAGTTTGCCAGCACCCATCGTATCAAAGCCAACACCGACACCAACCATACTCATGTCCATAATGAACGTGAATGGCTTAATAGGATCGGTGGCGAGATCTTTCGTGCTAACGAAGGCACAGTTGTTGAGAGCCGCACCACCACGCTCTTGAACGTATTTAGTGCCCATCGCCCACAGGCCACGGCCCGGAGGAAGAAACTTGAACGTCCACATCAACTCGAACATACGCTTAGCGGTACGTTGAGCCTTTGCTTCATTCCAAGGTAAATGATTACGCTTGCAATGGTTACGCTGAATGCTGAACGTGCCTTCAACTACACGACGACACGTCTCCCAGTATTCCTCTGAACGACTTTCGTTTTCAATGGCACGGGCATAAGTCCGTTTAAAAGTAAAATAACCCAAGCTGCCCCATTGAGGCTGTTTACCACGGTACTTGGCTACAAACGAATCGGGGAGTGTGAAAGAAGGTGTGGCGATATCAAACATGGAAAAAACGTCCTGGATGCAAAATTTGGTGGCCCGGCCCAGCCGAGTCCTTGTGCTTAATGTAATCCTTGATCAACATACTGCCGAGAATTGCGTTGCTAGAATCATAACAACCGAAACCAGTCATCATGTATTGATTGGGGCGATTTGGTACCGGACCAATCAATGGCTTATCATCTTTGGTGCCACAGAAAACACCTGACCAGACATGACTGAACTTAGAATGTTTTAAGACTGGAAAAGATTCGATGGCGAATACACGAAGTTTTTCATACACCGCAGAACTAATCTCTCCGTCGTATACGAGACCTTCTTGTTGGCCTCGCACAGACTGTCGCATGCCTCCCATAAGGAAACGACTCGCGTACTGACGAAATCGCTCCTGACCATTATTGCATGAAATGCTCATAGTCGGGAGCGTCTGTATAGCGTCGTTTTCAAGATAATCGGTAGCAACTACTTGCTCTCTAAATGGAACAAGCACGTCCGCAAATTCTGGTAGCAGTCTACTCGTATATCCACCAAGACAATACACTACTTGTTTGGCTCGAATGGTGCCACGATGACGAATTAAGACGGTTAAACTTCCATCATCGTTCGCAAGTACAGATTCTACCTGAGTGTTAGTAAAGACACGAGATCCGTTTTTTTCAACAGTATCTCGCAAACCATTCACAACTTTGTATGGATTGTACGAAGCTTCATTAGGAACAAACATACCACCTATGAAATGTTTAGCTGGTACTAGTAAATCTAACTGTCGTCTCGAAAGAATTGGACAGTCGATCCCACGCACCTCTTGAATAAACCATGATTCACGTTCAAGCAACGCCATCTCTTGATCGTTCATGGCAAGTCTTAGACCACCAGTTTCACGAAGGTCATGATCAAAGGATAGTGCTCGTAACCCTTTCAAGAAACGACAGTTATTGTCGCTAACGAAATTCAGATACTCTTCACCATCTGGCATTTCATGAAAGAGCTTGCTACCGCGTAGCATAAGCTGTCCCATGCCACGACCGGACCCATGAAACCCAACAGAGTTTTCTTCAACGAGATATGTATTGACCATGCCGCTATTGACAAGATTATAAAGCAAGCTCACTCCGGCGAGTCCGCCACCGATGATGAGCGTGTCAACATTCTTTATCAATCCAGACGTGAGTTCACGCTTGGTTGGGCACGATTCAAACCACAAATTTGCGTGTTTGACCATGCTACAGCAATTCTTCTAGCGATACATCAGGCGACGCCTGAGCCTCATCATTCATAGCCCTGAGAACTTTGCGAATGTCTGCTCTCGTTGGTTCAAAATACCTACGATAGTTCCTTGCGACGCAAGCGTCGCAAGTGTCAGTCATTAACAAAATAGACAAACCGTCTTTCGTCTTGAATTCTTGTTTGTCACGAGATACTGTATGATCCAATGGACGAGTCATACGTGTCCGCAAGCATTGCGGACACGTAAACATCTTCTTGTCTACAGGAGGTCCATCACCAATGCGTCTCATCTGCTATCACCGCTTCCACCAAGAGTTCCTTTTGATGCACGAGCAGCAAGCTTATCAAGATTACATTGAGCGACTTCGCCCATATCAAGATCAAGTTCTTTGCATAGAGCGGCAAGATACCACATAACGTCGCCAAGCTCTTTGGCAATAGCCATCTTATCTTCTATTGATACTGCACCACCTTTATCACGAATAATCTTCTTGATTTTTTCAGCTACTTCACCAGCCTCTCCACATAATCCAAGAGCAGGATAAATGTAGTTTTCACAATGTGCAGTCTCACCAACACTATTTGGACTGACCCCAACAAAAGGATAAACTGCGGTAGCGGCAGCAAGCTTTTGATACTCTTGAAAAGTAATCATCACTCTTCCTTCTTCGTATCAGGGTTCCACTTGGTCCAACCGCCGTTACGTAGCCACTTACCTTCGTCGTCCTTGCGACTCGGAAACAGCGTTTCACCCTTCTTGTGCTGTCCAAACGCCAAGCGAGACTTGCAAGAAATGCTCAAGCAGTGGAGTTCATAAAAATCGTTGTCCTTAACGTTGCGGACAACAAAACGCAAATCTTCGTTACCGCAGACACCACACTTCGTCTCTTCAAAGACTTCTTGAAATGTAGAAATCTGTTGGAAGAGATCTTTTTGGGACTTCTCGTCAAACTCTGCGGCGAGACGACCACTCTTGCTTGTATATGTAATCTTCATGAATTATCCTTATCTGCCTGTGCCCGCAATTCCTTCTTGCGGGCGTCACGTTCTTGGGTAGCGGTCAACTTGACCGCCCTTAGTTTCTGTTCGTTTAGCCATCCCATGGCTTTCTGACCTTCGTCAACCGTCAATTCGCCAAGCTCAAAGACGGAGCTATTGCGATCTTTACTAAGAACCACTTCGAGCACTTCGGCGTTCGTAACGCCACGAGACTCACAAAGCTTTTCAATAGCCTTCACAACCTGTGTATCCACTTGCTTATTCGATGAGGCCGCAATTTGTTCAATCGCACCACCATCAGTAAAGCCAATCTCTTCCGACGATAGGATGCCAATGTTCAGGGCCTTGCGAAGGCAACGGGCTTCTGCACGAGACTCGGCCACCGCCGTTGGATACTTCATGTACTTCTCTGACGTATTCGCCGAGTTACAGTCGGCTGCTCCAACCCACCAAGTACCATCAGAAAACTCAACCGTATACACAGCCTGCATGATGCCAACTGATCCGGTCTGGTCCCTTGTGATGAAGTTGAGTCTACATTCACTGCGAATCATGCCAGCGTCTTGAGCAAGACGTTGTAGACCCCGCAAGTATACAACTCGCATCTCCCTGTTCTCTTCTTTTCGAATACCAACGTCGGCAGGTTGAAGTTGATCTTCCCAGTTAGTGCCGTATCGGGGTAGCTTGGGTGTGATAGTCATGAAATGATTGTCTTGGCCTGTTGCGTCTCTTGAAAAAAGAGACAGAGTTGATCATATACCCGCTGACAGCGAGCTTGCGATACAGAATTGGACTTGTCTTCGATGATCATAACGCGATAGCCTGCGGCATTCAAATGCTGCGTGAGGCGTACGTACCGTTCTTCGAGTCGATGTTGTTGTTGTTCGCCATAGATACTAATCGGGAAGATAAGCTCTACAACCACCTTCCTGTCCTCTAAGATTATGTCACTAATGTGATCGTTCGTCAGTCGGATTCCTGTAGAAACACGTTCCCTACTTGCAAGGAACGTGGACAACTTCTTTCCAAAGTTCGAAAGCTCGCCGGGCTCCGGCCTGTGAGCATCTTGAAGGCGTGCCAGTACGGCACCACGCTTCTTACTTGTACTATCTGCCCATTCTTGGCGACGCAATTTACGTAACGCAGCCTTCTGATCTTTACCTCTATCGGACTCCCAAAACTCTTTCGTGCCCGTCGATATCTTTTCGCGAGCCTCGCTCGTATGATGGCTGCCAGTTCTCTGATGACCAGTAGTCTCAATGTGTTTACGTTGAGCGTCACTCTTACTTCTACGGGCGATGCCCAACTTTTTCATATGATAATACAGGGTAGACTTTGACATGCCTACATGAATAGCCATTTCATCCAACGACATGGTGTCGTAGAGTTGTTGCAAACTTTGATGCGTCAATTTCATAGTTTGCGGTTTATCTTTTGACTCTATCCCAATTGATGCGAAGCTTGAGTCTTGCCGCTTCTGCTTTCAATTGAAGAAGATTGGCCTGATACTTATCGACACAAAACTGTAAACCACAATTCTCAATGTCTCGACGGAAACGTTCGGTCATACCACGTCTATCGGATTCAGAACCCTCAAGTGGCAAAAACCAAGGCTCACCCTTGCTAAGAGCTTCTGTCATTTGAGCGTCTTGCTCTTGCTGGAAACGTTGTTGACGTTCGGCATCCTCAGCACGAATCGCATTACCGTTCGGCGTGCCAACGGCCTTTTCACGTTTCTCAATCGTCTTACGCAATTCAAGCTCTTTCAGTCTAAGATTAGCAGTAGCCTCAGCGTCACGAGCTTTGCCTGTCTCGCTAATAATACGCTCTTCGTTGCCTTCAATCATGTCGATCTCTAGGCGTTTATACAAACGTCTAGCATCATCTTGATTTTCAACACTGAACTCCTTTTTATAGAAGTCAACATCGGCAGCACCCAATCCAAGCTTTCTTTCAAATGCTGTATTACTTGAAAGCTGTGCAACCATCTTCAAGAATTCAATACGCTGTGGCATTGTCAATGTAGGACGATCACGTTTGCGGGTCCTAGAACCCTCTTGCCATGCACGCTTCTCACGTTCAGTGATCTCATGCGGCTTTTCATTCTTATTCATATTTACTCCTAGAAAAGGAACTCGTCCGCTCGACGAGCGAACTCGGGGTTCGATGATTGAAGATGGTAATCATAACAACACATCTTAGTATTCAATTCTTTGTAGCTTACAGATGGCGTCCACCCTAAAACCTCGCGTGCTTTAGTAGAGTCACCAATTAATACATTCACTTCGTTGGGGCGAATCAAACTAGAAGACGTGGTAACACAATCGCTTGAAAGGTGAAAGAAGTCGAGTGTGTGGTCAAGCCATTCTAGACAGCTATGGGTCTCGCCGGTTGAAATAACGAAATCGTCTGGCTTGTCATGTTGCAGCATGAGCCACATAGCCTTAACGTAATCGTCACTATAGCCCTCGTCACGTTTGGCAGTAAGGTTGCCCAAGACAAGTTGATCTTGACGGCCCCAAAAGATCTTGGCCAACTGACTTGTGACTTTTCGAGTAAAAAACTCTTCGCCGCGATGAGGAGCAGAGTGATTGAATAGAATGCCGCACGCAGCAAACATATCATATGACTCTCTGTACACCTTTGTCATTTGATATCCCGCCACCTTAGATACTCCATAAGGTGATGCGGCAATCATTGGTGAGTTTTCGTCCAGAAGAACGTTACCGCCCTTACGCTTAACGTAATCGCCATACATCTCGCTACTGCCAGCAAAGTAAAAACGACAGTCCTTCTTGAACTGTCGCAACGCTTCTAGACAATTAATCACGCCAATTGTATTCGTTTCAAACACATGGTTGGGCGATGTCCATGAGCACCCCACGAAAGAGTTGGCGGCTAGATGATAAAATTCGTCAGGTCTAAACTGCTCAACTATCGTACTGATACTTGCCGCATCAGTAACGTCACCATAAACCAAATGAAGGTTGGGTGAACCTTGCAGTGTACGTAAACGAGCATCATTCTTGTTGGCGGAGCGACGCAGTATGCCAACAACCCTATAGTTCTTTTCAAGCAATAAGCGAGATAGATAAAATCCGTCCATGCCGCCGATGCCCGTAATGATAGCTGTCTTACTCATTGGTTCTGTCTATACCATTCAATTGTGCGTCGCACAGTTTCTTCGATCGGTGTGGTTGCTTCCCAGCGAAGCACGTTCTTAGCTCTTGAAACATCTAGTGATCTGCGTGGTTGACCATCTGGCTTAGTATGATCCCATTCGATATTGGCAGAATAGCCACCAATTCGCTTTACCAACTCGGCTAACTGCTTGATGGTAATTTCTTGACCAGTGCCAAGATTGATAGGATCTGGCCCCGTATTCTTTTGAACGGCAATTGCAACCGCTTTGGCACAATCACCGGCATACAAAAACTCGCGAGAAGCAGATCCTGTACCCCATAAGGTTACAGATGGGGCACTAATCAAAGCTCTGTCAGTTGGTAACGTTTGGTACATTGAGTAGATATCTACATACTCTCTTTGTTGATCAGCTTCTTCAAACTTGCGAATCAAAGCTGGCACAACATGAGAGGAATAAAGATCGAAATGATCGTGCTCACCGGCCATATTAACCGGCACTAGATTAGTGACGTTTAAACCATACTGCTTATGGTATGCAATACCAAGCTCCACAATCGTTTTCTTAGCAATGCCATATGGAGCATTCGTCTCTTCGGGATAGCCATTCCATAGATCACTCTCTTGAAATGGCACCGGCGTGTTCTTGGGATACGAGCAGACGGTACTCAAATTCACAAGCTTATTTACGTTAGCGAGGCGACACGCCTCGATAACGTTAAGACCCATCTGCAAGTTCTCATACATGAACTTACCTGGATTGTCTTTATTGATGCCGATGCCACCACAAATTGCAGCAAGATGAACAACCGTACTTACCTCGTGGACAACAAGATAACTCGCAATTGCCTTAGCGTCTTGGTCAAGTAAGTTCAAAGAGTTACTTGATGGGGTCATCACTTCATGACCATCGGCACGTAAGAGTGGAACGACATGTTTACCTAAAAATCCAGACGAACCAGTAACTAATGTCCTGGCGTTCATAGTGGCTTTCTAGCAATTAGACGAACGATTGTCGGGTTCGCCAAGTGATGTGCAGGGTTTTTAGTACAGCATTCAGATGGCGTCAAATCACCTGCCACTTCGAGACCATAGGTCTCGATGAGCATCTTCAAGCAATTGGGGGTGAAACGCCAGTAGTCATCCGGGTAACCATGAATAGGAAATGAAAACACGGTAGCCAAAAAGAAGTGACCACCGGGCTTTAGGACTCTCGCTGCGTTTTCAATGAACGTCCAAGGGTTGCGAACGTGTTCAAGGGTATCTAACGATACAACGACATCAAATGTGTTATCTTCAAAAGGAAAGGCGTTGTCTTCGCTAGTTACGAGATCAACGCCAGGGCCTTCACGCATGTCAATGCCGAGATAGCTATTGACAAACTTTGCGACTGCTGGTCGCAAGGCAATCTGTTCTTGGCCGGGCACAACAAAACTACCAATCTCAAGTAGCTTACCATTCAAAAGATTGTTACGGGATACAACCCAATCTCGATTATGAACGTCCAATAAACTGCTCCGGTGTAATCACACCCATGATCTTGTTACGATTCTTACAGAAGAAGTCCCAGGTGTAATCGCCATCAATTGAGTGGTACTCGACCGGATCGACACCACGCTCAATTAACCCACATCCATAATCAGTATCCACAACACGCATAATTAAGTCCCTACGATCCGCTCGCAGCTTTGCAAATGCCTTCCACACGTCCCCAGTCCATGGTTTGCCACTAACACCTTCTCGCAGTTGCTCGTACTCTGCCGAAGGCAAGCAGTCATGTACTATAATTATGCCACCTTCGTTTAGGTGTGTCAATGAATTTTCCATATCTCTTTGCACTTGCTCTTCAAGATGCAAGCCGTCAATAAAGATTAAATCATAACATTGATCACAATGATTCTTGAAAAAGTCGTCGGAGGTAGTATTAAACACAGCTTGCCCATTAGGATCAACACTATGTTTAACATCTAGTGGCGGCAAGCTGTTGAATGTTTCTTGTTCCAGTACACCAATTTCAAGATACGACTTGTAGTCGCGTGCCTCAATCAGATGTGCGATGATATCGTAGCGTTTCATGTTAATAAGGGACCTCTTGTACATACGGCAGATACACGTTCTTGCTATACGCAAAAAACATTGCCGCCCGCGTTTGGCCCATATCCTTAGTGAATGTGTCATAGTGATTCATGTATCTTTCAAGGTTGGGCCACTTGTCACGCCACATCTGCAAGAGCGGCTGATGATCAAGACCATTGGGCATTGACATATAGCCGTCATACGCCTTGTGAATAGCACCGCTCTTAGTGGTGCCATTATGTTCGTGATGACAAAAGACACGCTGATCAACAACTACAGAGCCACCTTCCAGAAACGCACGTAGAGCAAAGTCTATATTCTCATAGCATGCTTTCCAGCGTTCGTCAAAGTATCCGATCTTGTCGAAAACAGTACGTGGCCAAAACTGGATAGTCAATTCTTGTACAAGGTTTTCAACAAGAATGCCGTCTGGACGAGCTTGTTGCATTCGTTGATGATCTAGCGATGAGTTGTCTGACGTTGGACAGATCTGATAAATTTTGGGATCGGCACGAAGTGTCGATACCAAAGCGTCATCTAGTCCAGGCGTAAACGTCACGTCAGAGGTCACAAGAGACACAAATTCGCCACGAGCTATATTGGCAAGTAGGTTAATACCACGACTGATCCCCACGTTGCTACGCAATAGAACAGCATGGAAGCCGTGCTTACGAGCTAACGCCTCTGTGAGATCGGGCTGACTAGCCTGATCGAACAGATAGACTTCACTAGTCAGGTTCTTGCTTCTGTTCGTGGCAAGTGATTCGACGGCAGCGATGTACGCCCTGGTAGCAGATTCGTCGCCACTAGGATTGAAATTAAGAACGCCGTATGTTACGTCAATACTCATTTGATTAATCTAATAATAGTGTCATTTGCGGCAGCACCTGGCGTACGAACGTACTCCACCTTGACTTGGCATCCCAGTGTACCAAGGAAGGTCATGAACTTATCATGAGCATATGTGTTCCAGAAGTAGGTACAATCATTCTCGTCTGGCTCTGACTCCTTGATGACATCGTGCGGCATGTCGGCCAAGTCCTCGAAAAGAATAACGATCGCCTCTTTCGACGCAACGCGATAGACTTCCTTGATTGCTTGTTCATAACCTTCGCCTAAGTGTTCGAGAATGTGGCGAGCAATAACGATGTCAAAAGAATCAGCTTCAAAAGGAAGAGATTGGATGAAGCCTTTGCGGAGGCAGATCTCATCGCCATACAGGGCTCTGGCGTGGGCGAGCATCTTTTCGGTGCGATCAAAGCCCCAGTATTGGCAGTCAACGCCAACAGCCTTCATGACCTCCCACGTAACGCAGGTCCCGCAGGCTACGTCAAGCACCATTGGCTTCGCGTGTTCGCGAACGATAGCTGCTAGGCGATGACGACCCAGGTTGTCCGTGCCCGTCCTGTGGTTACGTAAGAACCGGGCAATATGGTCCGGCCCCATGAAGTCGTGATTATCCTTGCGAGTTTCGTAATTCATTTGCTACACACTACATACATTTCAAGGTTTGCTCGATCAATCACCGCTGCCGGTGGACCATCTAGAAAGGTAATGTCCTTGAAGCCACACAACGTCAGAAGCTTGTGCATGGCCTTCTTGTCGAAGAGGCACTGGTGCTGCCCGTTAGATACAACCCAATCCGAGTAGCTACCAAATGGAGCGTTGACGCTGGATTCTGCTCTGGCCCATTGAGGGAAGTTGAAGTAAAGCCAAACGATCTTCTCGAAGTCCGGCACCTTGATCTCTAGTGTGCCGCCCGGTTTCAGGACTCGACGCCACTCAGCAAGAGCAGCCATTGCTGTCTTGGGATTGAGCGGATTCGATAGTTGTGGCTCGTACTCACCGGCTCGAAAGTGTTCGAGAATGTGGTAAGCCAGGATCTGATCTACCGAATCTTCCTCGTACGGCAGTGCCGAAACATCGGCCTTGAGGTCTGCCGAGGGATGATCGTAATCAATGTTGACGTAGCCTTCGCGGTTGTCGCCGTGTGATGCTAGATTCAATCTCATAGCAATCCCACTTCCTTAAAGATGTACTCGAAACGATGGTACCATTGATGGTCACGAAGCATACGGTCACGACCCGCTTGAGCAATTACCTCTCGCTCCTCTGGATTGGCAAGATAGTATTGTGTCTTCTCAATCAACTCTTGAACGTTTTTGGCAATGACTATTTCCTTGTCTGGTACAAAGTAAGATTCAAGATCGTCTGCTGGCGTACTAATCTGAAACCCTTGACACTGAGGAATTTCGAAGTGCCTGCCCTTAATCTGTGGCATCGTTCCATGATGCCATGGATTCGACAGATTCAAATTGACACGCGACTGATTGAATACGCGAATCACTTCTTCAAAGTCCTTCGCGTAGCCATGCCAGTTGGCATAACCATCCCAGTAATTACCAAAGATGTCAACGCGGATACCAGCATTCATAATGGCATCCACGATCTCTGAGCGTAGAAATTTGCCATTCGGCATCTGACCATGCTTCTGGCCAACAAACGTAGCGTCGTACATATACACCCCCGAATTCGCCTTATACGCCGGGGAACCAGCCCACTGTGACTTAATAACTTTCAAGCCATTCTTCTCGTACTGCGGCACCATGGCTGAATGTGTCGTGACAAAGTGACTAACGCGGTCACGACGCGGGAAGATCCAGTTCTGGAAACGCCAAGAGCTATCGCAATCCCATTGTATGACTGGAATATCCTGCCTGAGGGCTAGCTTTGCTACCCCCTCAGGCAGATCTAGTGATTCGTTAAAGGCGACATGAAAGATGGCGTCGAACTTCTGGCTCGTGAAAACTTCTTCGGCAGAATCTTGATAGACGTACGAATCAGGATACCAATACGTCACTTCAAACATATCACAGTCACGAAGGCCAGCTTCAATATTCATATGCTCGTATGAGAAGCCCTCTTCGGGCTTACCATAGTTATGCAACAAACCTACATACAAGACTTTTTTCATCATATTTCGCCACGAACAACGCTAGTTCCCATGCCATAAATATACAATCTTTCTGGTATTTTATAGAAATGAAATCCATTAGCGATAGCTCTTTGCCACAAATCCCAGTCTTCGCGACCCAATAGTGAACGGTCGGCACTATAACCACCCAGAGAATCAATAGCTAACTTGCGAATTAACGCTGAGCCGTGACATACAACATTCTCACGCGGCATCGCAGTAGCAATTGCCGCGTGGGTTTCGTATTGCCCAATCTTGAAACAGTTAGGAGTTAGCGTACCAGCATAATTATCCCATACTTCACAAAATACAAAATCCGTATTCTCGTTCTCTAAAAGGAAGTTGCGTTGCAGTTCAAGCTTACAATCCATCCACTGGTCGTCAGCATCAAGGTAGGCAACCCATTGACCCGTACAGCGAGCTAGACCAAAGTTCTTGGCCATTGCCAAGCCTTGCTTATGGGGACGCTCATGGATCTTAAGACTTAAAATATCCCTATAGGGTTCAGCTATCCATTTCGTGCCTTCACGACACTCATCAAGCACTAAAACAGTTTCAAAATTTTGATACGTCTGTCGAGTTAAAGACTCAAGAGCAGCTTGCAAAAGCATGTCGTGCTCGTGGTCGTTGCTGTGACAGCAAACCAAAATACTAATCTTGTCAGACTCTTTCATGTGGAAACAACTTTTTAAGATCGTCGAACAACGGTGCCTATATATATGATTACTTAAAACAACATCTTGTCCAGCACTATCTGGAATAATTACGGGAACATCCTAGTCAAAATGGTTGAACATCTATTCCTGTAGGTGTGGTTCTTCAAGCAATGCTCTTGGCCCTGAGTGGCAATTCTCTTGGAAAGAATTTCTCCCACAGAAAACATTTTTGTAACATTGCCAACGAGATCGTTTTCGTCTTGAAATGAAATAAAGTGCTCAAGATCATTGCCAATGGTATGCAGGGCCGAATCTTGTACACTGAGGAGCACACTACACGCCGCCATGGTTTCGGTGCATCTCATGGGTAATAAACCATCCCCTCCACCAGCAACATCATTTACAACATAATGAGATCTAGCTATCTCATCAATGTACTGCTCTCTAAACACGCCATGCAAAAAATCTGTTCTTGCTGCCGGACAATATTGTCTAATTAGATTGTAAAGGTGGCGACGTTCTGGTCTATCAGAACCTATAATTAGAAAGTCACGAACCTTTTCTTGATAAGATCTAAAATGCAACTTCTCATCGGCGGCGTATGGCAAGTACATTCCATCGTAGATCATATTGGCGTTGGCCATAAAGTTAACATCAAAGCCAAACATGTTATTGATTGCTCGCCAACGATCAGGATAGAGTGCGGCATCAAAAAACCAGCTAGCTCGCTTGCGTGACCGTACATTCATTAGCTCTGTATAGACAGGATCGCCATCGCCGCATTCAAGAAATAATAATAAGTCCCAGTCTTCTTCTAAGACCTTCCGTGAGCCCTCTAATCTCTCTTGTGTCTGATAGTAGTTACCATATGGAACAGCTTCGTGCCCAAGTTCTTGAAAAGCACGAACGACGCAATCTCCAGTCGCCCAGCCACGAGACTGAGGAATTCCTCTGTATGAAACTAGAATACGCATTGTCATGCCGAAAACGACTCGCCGCATCCACAGCTTTTAACTGCGTTAGGATTGATGAACTTAAAACCACGATTCATTAAAGTGTTCTCAAAGTTAACACTCATACCACTAAGATACAAAAAACTCTTTGGATCACAAACAACTGTAATGCCGCCATATTCATTAACTTGATCTACTTCATTCACAGTGTCATCGAATTCTAAAATATAGCTAAAGCCCGAACAGCCGCCTCCCCGCACTCCTAAACGAAGGCATGTATTTTTTGAAAGATTCTGTTCTAACATAATACGATCTAATTCTTTAATAGCACTCTCTGTTAAAGTTATTGACATTTACAGTCTTCCTTCTCCATGTGCTGAGTTCTCGCGAACTCCGTTTGCTGTGACCTCAATGAACTCGGCGTTACGTTGCAATGCTGCGACATCCTTGGCACCACAGTACGTCATACCAGAACGAATGCCACCAACCAAATCATTGATTACGTTGGCGACAGGCCCCTTACATCTGACTTCAATTTGAACGCCCTCGGCGGCCTTCCAGTCGGCCATGGCACCCATGAAGTTTTCTTGTGCTTCCCTTGAAGCCATACCACGATATGTCTTATATGTGTCCATAGGTGGACACACACCACTATCTTTTCCTGGCGATGTGCGTAATTCTAATCCACAAATAACATCGCCGGGCGTCTCATCGCACCCGGCGAGCATGCCACCAAGCATAACGACGTGAGCACCAGCAGCCAAAGCCTTGACGGCATCGCCAGGAGTTTTGATGCCACCATCAGCAATAATCAGACGGTCTACTTTTGCACAATCCATAATGGCTGTGAGTTGCGGTACCCCGCAGCCCGTCTTGAGGCGGGTAGTACATACAGAGCCCGGACCAATTCCAACCTTGATTGCGTCAGCACCACACGAAGCGAGATAGTCGGCGGCAGCGTGCGTAGCAACGTTGCCGCCGATAACAAATACGTCCTTGGACTGCTTCAAAAGCTTTATGAACTTACCAATAGCTTTTGTGTGACCATGTGCTACGTCAACGCAGAAGTAGCGAGCACCCGCATCATAGAGGGCATCGAAGCGATCTAGGTTCTCATTGACACCAAGTGAGATAACGGCTTCCTTGATCTTGAACCACCAAGGGTTGGGATAGCCGTTTGGCATAAACGGCGTAATCATACCAATGTCGTGCTTAAAGGCGGCATTGCGGTACATGTCAATATTCTCTTGGATTGTACAGAAGCGGTGCAAAACACCGAGTCCACCCAATTCAAACATCTTGTTGGCCATCATGTGGCCAGTGACAGTATCCATGTTGGACGACAGGACGGGGATCTTGAGTTCAAGACCACCGAACTTCATAGACGTATCCACGTCGCGTCGCGACGGAATGTCATTGTACCGAGGCACAAGCAGAACGTCGTCAAATGAATAACCCTTACGGATCATTGATCACAGCATTCCAACGCACAGTTACTGAATGTATTAAAAGCAGCTTGAACATCAGCAGCCAAATCTATTTCAATCTGTTCAAGTGCAAGCCAAAAGATTTCAGTATTCAAAGACAAATTATCGTGCATCTGGCGATTACATGCCAATTCTTCCTCGGGAGTTGTAGCAATAGACATGCACGCATCATTACCGGCCATAATAGCCTTGTTCCACTCCTCAAACGCATCTTGTCGTGCCTGATGTTCGGCACAGGCTCTTTCATAAGCTAAATACATTTGTGTCCGCCACAACTCAGCACAGGCAATCAAACACTCCTCATCAATGGGTTGTCCGCCCGGACAAACAAATGAAGGCAGTGGATAGAAACTAGACGGCGAAGTACCGCAATAAGGATTGCTAGTAAACATAGCCAAAAACGCAGCAACAATAAATTTGATCATCTTAACCTTCTTTTTCTTTCTGACAAATTAAACAAAACTAGTGAACTACTATCTCGATTCGTTCTCTGTCGTCAAGACGACATGAGGATTGCACGCCTTTCTAGCCATGCAAAGCTTTCAGTTGTGCCGGGTCAATATTATCGTTCTCATCATATGTGGCACCAATAAAATGTCCAGGCGTCATTGGAGTAGGAAATGGAACACCCGGCCAAATATTAGTATGAAAGTCAGCATGATTCAAAGTGTCGTGCTTAACAATAGGCCAGACAATTTCCTTTAGAAAATCTTGATCAATCTGCCATCGAGATTCACGAGCCTGAGCCCATTCAATAGCGTGTCGAGACAACTCAGAAAACAGTCCTTTTTTAATGCCAAACATTCCACCAAGTATCGGCACCGAATGATGAAAGTGACAGTGCATAGTATGAAATGATTTGTCACTAGCCAACCACTCGTTAACTGCAAGCTTTTCTCGCAAAGAAAGACGAGAGTCGCAATCACGACTCATCATGACTTCTACATCATTTTCACCGATAGGGCTAAAGCGATACAACATCATACGCCAATCACCCGGCTCATCCACGCAAACAACCTCAACATTATCTCTAGGGACAAGCAATTGCTTAATAATGTCGCTCGGTACTGACTGACCAACATAAAAACGACAGGTCCAGTCTGGAAATAGTGTACGTGCGAGTTCAATATTTTTCATTGCACCAACAAGATATTTTGGATTATTCCCCCAAAGACAGAATGATATGATTTTCATTTGTAATACTCTTTTTCAAGTATATGCCAAACCGTCATAGGAATCTCGTCGCGTGCCATAGTGTCTAAATCATTTGCCAAGTCGAATGCCTTACATAATTGACCATTACGAATAGCTTCAATGATTTTCTTGTAATCAAATATATCACCTATTGGAGTATGGCCGCCAAACTTACCTCTTCCTGTTTTTAAAGCTAAGTTGAGTTTTTTATCCCAGCCATCTATAATTTTGATAATATTCATTTGTTTGCCAATGTCCAATCGTAGATTTGCATCAACTGTCCTGTCACGGTACTTGCTTCAAAGTGTCGCATAGCACGACGACGGGCTTCGCGACCGAAGTGCTGTCGTAGACGAATAGTAGACTTCTCGTCTTCCGTCGCGAGTTCAGGATTGGCAATAAGCTGCATTAGTATGTCACGATAAGCTTCGTGATTGCCAACAGGAACAACAAAGCCACTTTCAGCAAGGATCTCAGACTGACCGTTATAGATCATGCTCTCGTGTGACACCACCGGCAGACCATGCATCATGGCTTCCTGGATGTTGCACGGACAGCACTCTCCATCATGACGAGCGTGAGCGTAAATGTCAAGTCCCATATAGAATTTTGACAGTTCATCGTCTTTGACGATAGGGCTTGAAAAGCAAACGTTCTTAATGCCTAGCTGACGCACCGTATCGTGCCAAACCTGACAAGGATTTACAACAATGTAGTAGGCGTTCGAATAGACATCTTCAATAGCCTTAAACGCTCTTAGAGAGATAGGATCAAAGTTGTCTGCTCGACCTACACGTCCAAGTATAACTGCATTATGAGGTAGCTTGAAAGTTGAAAGAAGATGTTCGCGACATACTTCCTTGTTCTCTGTCGTAACGTCGAGTACCGGCACTTCAATCGGGTTGTATAATACCGGACCATCAACGCTACCGGCACGTAAGGCGGTGCTGCGAATGTACTGGGAGATATAGACGTTAACGTCGATCTGCGGCTCAGGTGCGTTATCTTTAAAACCGAAGATGTTAGTCTCTATCCACTTAGCCTTGGGTGCCATGTAGCGAAAGGCGGGCCATTCCGTGTAGCCGCTGCGATGGACGTGCATAATCTGTGGGTCGATCTGCTTTAAAACGTCGTAGAGGTTGTCCGACTCTGGCAGGTAGGGAGCTTGCCGCCCCTTCTTTCCAGGGGTCCATTGGTACGGAATTACGTGGTCATCGCCAAGCCACGACTTCACGATCTCTAAACGATTGTTCGCCAGATCACCTTCGCGATAGACGATAAACGGCTCGTACCTGTCGCTTTTAGCGAGGTACTTGCAAAACAATTGGGCTGTACGGTCGGTCCCGCTAAAGCCTACTGTCTTACTGTGATGACAAACGCGAATTTTAGACATGTCCTTGATCTCTTAACTTTCTACAAATCTTGTAACCAATTAACTCGCTAGCCATTGACAATCGCCCTATAGATATTTTCAAGCTTATACATACATACACTAACTTCATACTCTGCTTCTGCCTTGCGTCTACCGAATTCTCCCATAGTGCGACGCATAGATTCATCGTCAATCAAGGTCTTTAAGGCTTCCGCATATTCACTCGGTGTGTTGTTGACAACGAATCCAGTCTTGCCAGTATCCACAAGCTCCGTCTGTGACTGGAATACACCCATGTCCGGCACGCTTGGGGTAGCGATATGCGTAATCACTGGCTTGCCATGAATCATGGCCTCGGCAATGTTCACGCCGAAAGTTTCGCCGTCCGCTCTAGCATGCGTATAAACGTCTACGCTATTATAGAACGTACTGAGAATTAATTGACTGGTGGTTGGTTCAATGACATGAAAAGGAATGTCGTAACGTGCAAGATCATCAATCATGTTCGATGGCGGTGCCACAACTAAGAAGCGTATGTCGTATCCCTGCATGCGTAACAATCGAACCGCATCGACACTCACGGAATTGTAGATACCATTGTCTGGACGACCGCAACGCCCTACTACAATAGCACCTTCCGCTTTCCAGTGTTGCGAGACACCTAGCTCAGCGTTAGTGCATGGCATTTCCACAGGATTGTTCACAAAATCAAAACGATCAGGCTGAACGCCCATCTGCTTGATAGTGTTCTTCATGAGCCACTTACTCATAAACAATGAACTGTCAATACGAACATTGCTGTCATAAAAGCCAAAGACATTCGTCTCGACAAAGTGCGGCACGTCAATATGGTATCCAGGTACAGGAAATTCCCGATAGCCACTGCGATAGACATGCAAGATGTCGGGTTTAAAATCGTCAATGACGCTTTGTAACCCAGTACCGTCTGTGTGCTTCTGAGTGTCTACTTCAAAAAGCTTGCCTCGACACATCTTGGCGGCATGCTCAAATTCGGCCTTGCGAGGATGCGTACCATTAACATCGTAAACAATCGCCACTTCAAACTCGCTAACGTCAGCGTGCTCGAAAAAGAGTTGGCATGTTTTTTCGGTACCACCTAACCCAAGGTGACGCAGATAGTGAAGAACTTTGATCATTGTGCTCGTTCAAAATACTCTTTCCGCTTGTCAAACGGAAGGGCGTTAAATACTTCGCCAGGGTTGTGACATATAAGACTGTCCTCTAAGAAGAGCGAGTAAGCCTTTTCATGCTTCAAGGCGTCGCGTACAAGACTCATCTTCGCAAGGTCATGCTCTAGAGCAACGATACGTTGCTTCGCGGCATGGGATTGTGATGCTACCCAACTGCCAATATACGTAGGTAGCTCAAGTCTATTGATTTCACATTGAAGCTTGAGTACTTCGTCACATTTATCTAGAAAGAGTTGATGTGTTTCACGCTCTCTACGATAGAGCTTAGAAGCAAATACCTGATACCACAATTTCTTGAAAATCATTTTATCGACCATAATCATCCTGTAGTCTTACGACATCACCCAGTTCTGGCGAGCTTGCTTCCATGACCGCAAGTGGCGACGTTTCGCTAGCTTCTAAACGATGAATCTCGAAAGGCAAGATAGTAATGTACCGCCCTGGCAATAGAGTAATCTTACGTTGCGTATTATCTTTGATGATAGTGAGAGTGCCACTGCCATACAGACAGTACATTGTTTCACACTTCACTTCGTGGTACTGTAAACTCAAACGCTTGCCAGGATCCACTTCAAGAATCTTGAAAGCGTACTTGTTGTTAGCTTCCAGAATCCTCTCTCGACCCCATGGTTTGACTATAACTTCTTGCTTCATGATCGCTTCCATTTCTTGCCAGCTTGCATAGTGGCAATCCATTCGTCACGCGGTGGGAGGTTCTTGAAGTCTTCGAACTCGATCGCGTGCTTCAAGTGTCCCTTGAAATTATGACCGAAGAACTCGGAAATGGCCGAGTAAGTCTCGTAATTGTTCGCAGACTTGTTGCTGTTCTCGATCGAATCGGGTCTTTGAGTGTAAATCGTGAGCACCTGTGGGATCACATAACCGTGATAGCCCAGGGACATGAAATACAGCCATAGCCAGTAATCAAACGCCGATCGGTATTGTTCGGAACGAGCGAACATTAAGTCCCAGTCTAGGGACTTCTTGAAGGCCGGATCATTCCGCCAACACACTTGAGGGCCTGCCCAACACTCACGACTCATTAGTTCAAAGTCGAAGAGCGGCTTAATACCACCGCCAAGTGGAACGCCATGATCGTCGATGACATGAATGCCAGCATATCCGAAACCAATCTTGCGACCGGCGTGCATACCGCTGGTAGCAAAGCTCATGTGCTTATGAAACTCAGTAGTAGTAGTCGGTGCGTGGTAATCGTCTGTGTTGCTATTGATCACGAAATCGCCAGTGGCACTCTGCCAAGCTCTTAGCCACGACGTACCGTACCATTCTCGCGTTGGCCAATAAAGATACTTGACTCGCAAGTCAAGCTCGGCCCACTTCCTACCAATGATGTCATCGGTGCCAGGAGAAGCGGGATTCATAACAACGATCTCGAAGTCGGGATCCGTTTGCTTTTCAAGCAAGTCGGCAATATGCCGATCAAGATAAGAACCTGAATCAAAAGTAGACACCAAGTAACTAATTTTCATATCTGTGACCGTCCAGGTCTAGCTTAACAGGATCCTACATGAGCCCAGGAATCACCAAGCTTATTTAACCCGGCGTCTTGCGGATTACCACACGGCATATCTACCGGCGGTAACATCAACGTCATTCCATTATGGTAGTGGTGCATATGCGGCTGCGACTGTCGAGTCATACAGAGCCAGATGTTACCGTACTCTTCGCCAGCAAGTACCTTAGAATAGAATTGATCGCTGTCCCACTTTGGGATATTGGTATGATCACACTCAAACTCAGGATCTAGCTTTCCATACAGTGTATGTGCGTGCATTACTTTTGGATGAAGTCCAGTAAATTCCAATACTGGCTCGGTCTTAGAAAACCAATCCTTAACCTTCTGATCAAACTTCTTGTTGGCGGCACCATGTGCCGCGAGTTCCTTCTCGTAATATTCCTGCTTAGCTTTCATAATGTCGTTCATGTTCGAACGAGCATAGCCATAGTGGAAAATGAAAAAGTCATTCAGCATCACTCTACGATGCTGATAGTGAGGCGAGAAATATGTACAGTGACCAGCCGGATCTGTTACGATAGGATGACTATTGTACTTCATGCCACGCACGTACTTGAAAACACGCTGATGCTGCGGTTGCCATTCAGGACCGGGCACAGCAACGTGATTGAAGTCACGATAGAAATGTAGGAAGTTCGGCACAAACTCACAGGCCGCAGGATTAAGATCAATAGCACTACGAAGACGTTCAATGTCCTGCGGCCTGTAGAACTCGTCAGCGTCATTGATCAAAATCCAATCACCGGGAATGGACATATCCAAGAACGTCTGCTTCATCTCTTCCAAGTTTTTCCAATGCTTGTTGATAGAGATGATAACAACCTTTTTCTTGGGGTCGTGATTCGCTTTGAAGTCCGCTAGGATTTCACGAGTCTTGTCGATCGAATGCCCATCGGGCGTCGATCGAGGGTTGTTTGCGACCGCCCCTTCGATAACTAGGATGCGGTCTACCTGATCATAGATCGAACGCAGAACCAAGGGAGCAAACTCTTCTTCGTTCAGCATCTGAATACACTGTACCAATCGCGGCTTGCGATTCACTCGCTCCGCAATCGACTTCATTTGTGGTTCATAAAACTGATTCATTCTACATCATCCTCTTTACGTAGCTTACGTCCTGCTTCACGCTGCTTATCACTAACACTATCGTCAATCATTTCACTATAGTCTGCCTCGCTAGGAATACCCGGCGGACGCACACCTTTTTTGCCACCCGGTCTGAACTGCCAAAGTGGACAACTCTTAGATGTACAGGCAACTACATCAGCACGGCAGCCGCCCATGCAAGACAAACAAAACAACTGAATGGCGGCGGTACGACTACCTTGATAATCTGCCTTAAGACCGCGTTGCGGATACGAAACACGCATCTCGTTTTCAAGACGATTTGTTAGGTTATACTTAGCTATTCTCTTGGACGGTTTCATTGAATCTCACGACTCCTGTTTGTTTCCACATATCGAGCATCGTATGAATTTGTTTCGTAATTATAGACGAAATGCGTCTGTAGTCATGCTTCTGTCCAACAAGCTTAGCGTTCTCACGCCGCGTCAAAACAGACCTCCATTGTTCTTTATTGGAATCGTCAAGCACCCCTTCTTTGTCTCCCTTGCGAAGGAAATGAAAGTTACGCATGACCATGGCCATTTCTGGAACACATGGCTCGAAACACTGTTCGACACCAGTGTAAAGTCCTGGATCACTATGAGGCGTATCAAAGAAGTATGTTGGCATACCACCATATACGAGAGCATTATCACGAGTCACGAAATCCGCCATACCACCAGCGGCATTTGTGATTACTGTCTTGCCATATCCAAGAGCATCAAAAACGGGGATACCCCATCCTTCGGCACGAGAAGAACAAACGTAAGCGTCGCCACGAGCATGAAGACTATGAATCTCATCATCGCTCATTGTGAATACTAACGGCAACACGGGCGGAAAACGATCAGCAGGAATGCGGCAACGTTGACGAATATTCTGAATGTATTGCTTAACTTGCTCTTGCTCATTATTCCGTCCAGACATCTGAATGTACGTTTTAAGAACAAGCAAAACTTCGTCTGGACGGTCCCAGAAGGCCGCATGATAAGCACGTAACAGGGCGTCAATCCCCTTCTTGTTACTCAACTGACAGATGTTGTAGAACACCGTGCGGTCGCCAGCGTGCTCAAGAGTGTACGGCTCGTACTGCTTGGCGTATACATCTTCGTCACATGGAAGACCGCACACAACAATAGGCTTAACCACGCCAGAGTTAAACATCGCTTCTGCGTTAGATTTAGATGGCACCATCAAGAAGTCAAACTCATTAGCCTTGGCTACCCAAGACAACTGCATATGACTGCTTTCTAAGAACGTATACAATCCATTCAGGATGCCAGGAATTGGTACAGCCTCGACATTACACGTTGTCATCTGAATGGCTACATCAACGTCCTGCAAGTCTCTTGCGAGAACGGCGGATAGCCAAGCGTCTGGCTTGAAAGCCTGACCAACGTCTAGCTGATCGTATTTGAGTGCCCGTGCTGTCACGACAATATTATCATCTTGCAAGAGCGTACGCAGAAAGATACGTGAGGCATGAGCGAATCCACTAAAATCCAATAGCGGGCCAGTGAATAGTAATTTCATACAAACTCCTGCGACTTCTTCGTCGGCAAAGCCGACAGCTTATCACTCATTTCAAGTCGCACTTGATCACGCATCTTGCTAGCACTTGATTGCTGATTACCGATCGAGACAAATTGCTGCATGAGTTGATCGCGTGTTACGCCCTGTTGAATGTGAGAGATCCACATCTTGGCCCCTTCGGTATCCACCGAAGGATACTTAAGAATGTTCAAGTATAGCCAATTCACAAACTCCTCATCGCTCAGGTTAGCCGGAACAGGAGTGCTACGCACTTCGTCAATCTGAGCGATGGGACTATCCCATGTATCGGCACGATCCAAAATTTTGACATTATCCAACACGTACTCCCACTGATGCCACAACTCATCCCAGTTGTAGTTTTCTTCAACGCATTCACGAGCCTCGTTACTAAGTGCCGCTAGACGCACTGGATCCTTAATCATGTTACGCATTTTAAGTGCTAGATCAGCGATATCAGGCAACGCCCTCTTGCATGAAGTTTCAGGTTCATAATAGTATCTATCAACGTTAATTACTTCACCACCCTTGTGGCACGTATAATTACGTTCATTGATATCAGATTCCTTGAAATGAGAGTAATCAGGGTAACGGCCCTTCTCTCGCATGGCGGTGTAATCCATAACCAAGGCTGGGACACCACAAGCCTTGGCTTCTTGAATAGGCATGCCGTCGCCTTCACAAATAGAACACTGAACGTAAACATCCATCAGATTGTATAGCTTAGCTAGATCGTTGCGGTCGAAGCCAACACTCGTGCTCGGCGGCGAAGCGTCCGTCTTGCCGCAATAACAGCACGGTAGCTTAATGCGTCCTTCTTGAACCGGACGACCAAAGAGGTTGGCGGCAAAAGTGACAGACGGCTGCTTACAAGAATGACAATAGAGAGATTGCAAGACGCTACCGCGAATGCCCTTATGATGATTGGCCATCCACTCATAACGATCTAGGCGTGCTACGTGACGAGGATAGTCATATGAATGCATGTTGTCTGGCCAACACGAATGAATGAGTAATACAGCCTTGTCAACTTGTGACTCGCCCTTATACTTATTCTTCATTAACGCAAAAGCGTCAATAAGATCGGGATAGAGTTTGCGACTTTGATTACGCATAACGGTACCAATAATAGGTACGTCAGCGGCCAAATTCCAGTGTTCGCGACTCGTCTTCTTGTCAGTTGGCTTGAAAGAGTTAATGTCTACGCCAGGACGCATCGGCTTCGGGAAAATCTTCATGGCACGCTTGCCGTTTGTAGCTAGCGAAGATTGGCGACGCAACGTATGAATGCCATAATCCGAATACGCCAAAACCATGTTGGCGTTTTCATATGACTGAATCCACTCTTCTTGTTGAGGTTCAGCGTCAACCGTTGGCATTACAAGCCACTTGTACCATGAGCGAAAGATGTTACGTTCTTGGAATTCAAGCATCCACCAGTCACGAATATCAATAACGATATCCGGCTTAAAATCAACAAGAGCGTAAGCAAACTTGTGTTCACCAAACTGATTAGTGTTTTGTCCGCGTGTACGTGGGTGCGGACTTGGCTGTTGAAAAACTCGATTCTCTTCATCAGTGGTTGGCATCACGCCATAAAAACGCCAACGACCAGCAATAAACTCTTGTACACGAGGATCATCCTGACGTGCATACGAGCCAAGCTCAGCAATTTCATACTTGCCTGTAGCGGCTAATCGAGGCAACAACTCACGATAGTAGGTTGAAAAACCAGTACTCAAAAAACTAGCTTCACCAACAAATAGAATTCGTTTCTTATACATTATGTCGCGTTCTCAAGGGCTCGCTTGATTCTGGTCTTAAGACAGGTCTCTTTTTTGGAAACCGCCCTTCTTGAAATATGAAGAATGGCCGCTATCTGTTCTACAGAGAGACCCCCCAGTATGCGTCTATAAAGGATGATACGATCTGTCTCGTCCTTTACAACACTGTCTAATAGATCCTTGATCGAGAAATCATTCTCAATGCCGTCTACCGTGATATCTTCTTGGACTTGTGTATAGTGTCTACGACTATAGGTGATATGCAAGTCGCGAGCATGATCTGCATCGAAATTGCGACCATACTTGTTAGTTAACGCAACTGCAATCTCTTCGTCACTTTGTCCTTTTTCGTGCAATTTTGCCGCCATAGACGCCAAGGCAGTCGTTCTAAAATCAACTGTCAATACACCAAGAAAACGAGCCGCCTCGTTAAAGATCGCGTTTCGAATGGAGCTTGTAACAAACGACTTGATGTTAGTGCCAGATGAAGGATCATATGCTTTAACCGCTCGTAAAACAGCCATATCTCCAACCTGATACAAGTCGTTGACATCAAGCGTCGCAGATGAGCAACAGGCACGTTTAGCAATGTAGCGAACAAAGGGATGATACTGTTCAAGAATCTGTGCTACTGTGTCGTCAGGTACATCAACCATCATATCTAAGTCCTCTATCCATCATTATGATATCACCAATCAACATAACTGTCACTTAGTTTTTCGTTTTTGTGTGGGAGGAATTCGTCTAAACCACATGAGCGGTACAGAGAATGGATAAAGTGGTTCCCAGCCGTTTTTTGATCGTGCGTTAATTGCTTTCTTGATGATGACATTAAGATCTTCAACCTTTGCCATACCCAATTCAACAAGTTTGCGTTGATCTTCCGTGAGACCAATATCTTCAAAATCGTATTCGTAATTCATTTAAGTCTTTCCACAACGTCAGCGATCAGTGAGCCACGATCATCAACTTTACCTTTAATGCGAATGACATTGCCAGATTCCAAGAGCCCTTTAGATAGAGCAAATGTTCTTGGAAAAACGACGATGTTGTCCATTTGATAGGTATTGTCACGAGCCGTCACAAAGGCCATGTCATCACCCTTCTTGGTTGTAATTTGACGTACGCTATCAACACATACGGCAATCTCGAAAGCCATATCAGCAGAGGCGTTCTTCACTAGGTCCACGCACTTGTGGCGGGCTTTGTAGATGTCGGCTTCGCTACCACTAAGTGAAATACCAAGATAAAACTGCTCCCAGGCAATGCGTTGAGCCTTACTATCAAAGAGTTCGCCAGCATCGTACTCTTGTAATAGCTCACGAATTGTAGCACGACGACGTACGTTCGGAATTGTCACGCCATATTTCTCTTTAATCTGATCAACCTTGTTGTCATCGGACAATGATTTCACGAAACGCACCCAATCAGTGACATCAGTTTCAATTTGCATCAACTGCGTCACAGTCTCGCGTTCCTTCTCGGTCAAATTATCAAGCAACTTCAAACGTGAAATGCCACGAACGCGATTTTCTTGCACGTCATCAAGTGCTCCACCTTTAATGAACGCCATCATAGTGGCACTCGTCACCTTACTCTTGGTGGTCGCCCACTTCCAGATGATCTCGTCGAAAGTCTTGAGGCCCTTCGATAACTTGATCATGTCGCCTACAGCGGCCACACCAACACCCTTGAGGGCTGTGAGACCGAAAGCGATATGCCTGTCTGTGACCACATCGAAGTCTTTATTTGCGTGCGTAACACGAGGCGGTGTGACTTCGATACCAAATAGTTTGGCATCGTACACCAAACCACTCAGTTTCTCGGCTTCGCCGTCTGAATTCGAAAGCTTAGCACACAAGAACTCAACCGTATAGTTGGCTTTGAGATAAGCGGTCTCATACGCCATCAAAGCATAACCGACACCGTGAGATTTGTTAAATCCATACCCCGCGAACTTATCAATGTAGCTCCAGATAGCCAAGGCAATGTCAGGGTCTATGCCACTCTTACTGCACCCAGTAATAAACACCTGCTCCCACTTCTTCATCTCTTCGGGCTTCTTCTTGCCCATCGCCTTACGCACCTTGTCGGCGTCGATCAAAGACATGCCAGCAAGTACACGACAGATCTCAATTACCTGTTCTTGATATAAAAGACCTGAATAGGTGTTCTTGAGAATAGGCTCAAGAGCAGGATGAATATAGGTCGGATCCGCCCCCTTCATCTTCACGTCGCGATATTGAGTTGCCATACCAGAGTCAAGCGGACCAGGACGAATAATACTACATAAGTCACTTAGCTGTTCTATACTTTCCGGCCTCAGATTCTTGCTCCATGTTCTACCAAGCTGCTTTTCGATCTGGAAAACACCAACTGTAAACCCTTGGCCAATCATAGCATAAGTAACCGGATCATCCAAAGGCATGGAAGCACGAGCAATATCAATCTTGCGACGCTCAGCAACCAAATCCATGGTCACCTGAATGTCATCAAGAGTGTTCAAGCCCAAGATGTCCAGCTTAAGCAGATTCAAAGAATCGACCGTGTTCATGTCCCAGCCGAAAATTAGATCGCCATCCTTTGAACGAGTCAACGGATAGGCACTCTCGTCGAACGGAACGTCCGAGATCACAACGGCAGCGGCGTGCAAGCCGGTTGACTTGTAGCAACCTTCGAGGGCACGAGCGATGGTGAACCATGGCTTGTACTTCTCGGCGTATTCCTTGAGTTCCTTGACGGACTCGATAGCCTCGTCTAGACTGATAGCAACGTGCTCGTCGTTCTTCGCAGGAACCAACGCGGTGATCTTGTTAGCCTCATCGAACGGCATGTTATACACACGAAACACTTCCTTGAGCACGGCTCTCGCTTGCAAACCATTGAAGGTTACAAGCTGAGCAACGTTGCCAGCACCGAAGCGATTACGAACATACTCCAAGACCTTCTGACGCTTCGAACGTGGCACGTCCGTGTCGATGTCAGGCAATCCACCACGTCCCTTGTTCAGGAAGCGTTCCCAAATCAAGCCGTACTGGAGTGGATCAATGTCGGTAATCCCGAGGGCGTAACTCACAAGGCTACCACCAGCAGAGCCACGGCCACGCCCGAGTAAGATTTCCTTGCTGTGAATCCACGAGATCACGTCGTGAACGATAAGGAAGTAGTCAGAGAACCCCATTTCGCGAATGTCATTCAATTCACGATCGAGACGATCCTGATAGTCTTGTTCTGATCCAGCAACCTTGAGAATACGAGAAAGACCATCGTTGGCAATCTCAACCAAATACTCATCAGAAGTCTTGCCATCTGGCACGAAAGCGTACTTAGGTAAGCGTCTCTTGTTAATGTCAATCGTGACGTTACAACGCTCAGCAATCTCATTCGTAACGTCAAGCTCAGCTTCTTGTAGACCAGCCGCAAGCATTTGCTCGCGAGACTTGATGTAGTATTCTTCGTGCGAAAAATCAGTGTACGTGAGCTTACTGTAAGCGTTCTCGCTCATAGCTAGCAACGTCTTATGAGACTCCGCGTCATGCTGATGAACGTAGTGAACGTTGCCGGTCGCCACGGTCTTAATGCCATACTTGAGTGCCATAGTACGCAAGCGACTATTGATCTGTTCTTGCTGCACTAAGCCAGTAGATTGCACTTCGAGGAAGAAATGAGATTGATCGTAGATCTTCAAGAAGCGACGTACCATGCCCTCGGCCTTAAAAATAGCTGCGGGCTCAACGTCATTGCTACCCTCAGTGGGCTTATCATACAGGTGCTTTGCAATCACACCATCAAGACTACCGCCAGTCAAACAAATCACACCCTCTTTGTACTTTTCAAGCAACTTAAAGTCAACACGGGGATTGTAATAATAGTTAGCTTCGCTATTCGCCTCCGAAACAATCCTCGCGATATTCTTCCAACCTTCGTCCGTCTCCGCCAACAGAATCAAATGCGAAACTTGTCGCACCTTTTGAATACGTAGCTGCTCAGCGTCCTCACAGAAGAAAATATCAACGCCAAGAATAGGCTTTAGTCCAGCAGTCTTAGCCTGCTTGTAAAACTCAATCGCATTAAAAAGATTGGAATAGTCTGTTAGTGCGACGGACGTTTGCCCCAAGTCTTTGACACACTTGATGATGTCTTTGACGTTGGCCGATCCATATAGCATCGACGCCTTCGAGTGAACGTTTAGGTGAGTGAAGTTCATTTGAGTCTGTCTGGATTTACGGACGACTTGTTGCGATGTCCGTAATCTGTTTTCGTGGCCTTATTGATTGTCTTGCCGGGCTGACGGTCCTTCGACGTATTGCGTGCCCTGCTCATACGAGCCAACCGATAGTTGTTAGCTTTCTGTGAACGACTATCATTATAGCCGCCCCGTCCGTCATAGTTGCCTGTACGTACCGGCTCGATACCATGACGATCCCACAAATCACCAATACGAGTTCTGGTTTTGATACCAGGAGACGACGGGTAATTCAGAACAAAGTCATCAATAGCGGTTAGCTTACAGTCGCACATCTTTCCATCCACTACATGATTACACGCAATGTGACCCTCGTCAACCAGATTCGGCAAGTCGGCCAGCGATCCTGCAACGTTTACAAATTCATCATGACTGGGGCCAAAACAGACGTTTAGTTGCTCGCCGAGCGTCGAGATTAGACTCAAGTGACCATGCTCGCAACGATAGCCTTTCGCTGGACTAAACACTGTTGCACCACCCACAATCGTAATGGCAGAATGTTCTGGCTTACAATTAGGACACACCTTCTTCATCTTAGGAATATCCGATTCAAGTTTCTGCTCCTGACTCCTATTCATGACCAATTCGGTAACGTGTGAGCGTTTCCAACACATAATACGTACTACTGATTTCGACATATCACTCCTTCTCATCCCAAATGTGATCAATCAAACCCCACTCTAAAGCCTGTTCGGCGTCAAAGTAAGTGTCGCCAGATTTTTTACAAAGACCTAGCCAAAACTTAGGAGTTTTGTTACTGTGTTTACCCATCAATTCACCCCACTTGGATCCCATAACTCTATAGTGCCTTAAGTCCAATTCAAGCTCATCAACTCTTTTGGCACCAAATTCTTCCCATGACTCATGAACCATGAAAAAGGTATTGGGAGTAGCATAGCGATATCCTTTTTCGCCTGCGGCAACAAGCAGTGGTGCCGCAGACATACACTTGCCAATGGCTGTAGTATAAATGGGACTCACTAATGTACGACATACATCATATAGGGCAAACATATCATATTCAGATCCACCAAACGAGCCTACAAAAAGTTCAATTGGCTTATTTGAATATTGAGACTCCATTAAATATAGACCTTTAATGACAGCACCAATACTGCTGGCATCAACGTCGTCAAACAGGAACACTTTTCGATTGGTAATGTCAACGCCATATTGAAAGTATGCGTCAATCAGATCTTTTGAAATTCGTGCCATCATTCCGCCTTGAACTTTCCCGTCCACTTAGACGCACACACTTCCGTATCGCAAAGCGACTTACACTTCCAAGCCCAACGCTGAGAGAAGTCTTCGTTACTACGAACAATACGATCAATCCAATTAGTGTTTTCAATCTCATGAATCTTTTTAACTGTCGAAATTTCCGTCTCAGCATCCTCTTCCGCTGTAAAAGCGATAGTAATGGGGGTGCTGGTAAAGTAGTCGAAAGTCAACATGACATTCTTGTATTTGTATCCCTTGTTGTTCACGTCTTCAATGAACTCCTTACGGCTCGCCATTGAATAGATCTTTACTTGAATGTCTTCGCGACACTCAGCATAATTTTGTACCCAAGCACCACTCTTATAGTCAATGATGTGAATCGTTTCGGGATCTTCTTCGATCACGAGATCCATAATGCCGATCAGAGGAACGTCCGTGCCTGTAAGCTTGATATTAAATGAGTACTCAGTGCCGATAGGAACGCCCTTCGCGTCTCGAAGCATCTTGTCCCAAATGCCATTTCTATACTTCTTGATGGTCGTCTCAAGCATACTGACTGAACCATCAAACAGGTTCCGTGGACAGCCCGTTAGATCATCAAGCTTCTCTTTAGAGATGCCACATATATCGCCCTGCTTATATGGACAGGTATCACAGTAAGGCTTCTTGTCATGATAATCTTTAGTCTTCGCCCAGACTAGAGGTGACTCCATAATCTCAGGCTGACCCTTGCGGTCTAACGTAGCAAGTTCACCAGCATACCCCCTGTACAGACGACTCATCCAATCTGTATCATTTTCATTAGCAAGATTCTCCAAGACATCATGCAACAAAGATCCATGTACCGCCCCCCAATTTGTCTTAAGCTTTAGACCAGGACAATTATAGGTAAGCCAGTATTTAAACTTACACATGTCGTACGTCTTGATACGGCTAGGTGAACATGATTTGAGTTTTAGCATCCTACACCCTTGAAAATGAGTTGAAGTTGTTCGATAGGAAGTTCGCCGCAGTCGTGCGATCCATTAAGATCAACTTGATGAACGTTAAAGATGTCACCAACAACACGCTTAAGTCTCGTGAGTCCCCTGTCACCGGCATCGTTTTCATCATCATCATAAGCGACGTACACGTCAGTAATGCCATACTTAACCAATAGAGTTCTGTGGTTGGCACAAAATGTCGTTCCGAGGGTCGCTACCCAATTATGAATGCCGGACATTTCCAGCTTCATGCCATCAAGCGGCCCCTCTACTACGATCATCTTCTTCTGCTGACCCATAAAACGCTTTGCTCTATTAAGATTGAATAGTAATGAACTAATCAAAAGTTCGCCACGCTTTGGCCATAGATTGTAGTTGCGACCATGAATCCATTTGCGATACTCGGTACCCTTCTCAGTGAAGTATTTCTCTGAATGAATAGTACGGCCACTATAGCCAACCAAGAATCCATCATGGTCTCGAATCGGAAACACTACACGATCATGCATGAATGTTCCAGGACGTTGCCACAATCCAGCGTTGTAATCTCTTAGCACTTCCTTGCTAAAGCCACGCTTAATCAGGTACTCGGGATCCATCTGCAAGAAACGCAGATTATCCTCCTTGAGTGGTTCATGTGTATGAAGTGCCGTTCCACGATAAAGATTCTCGGGCGGGGCTACGACTTGAGTTACGTCAATACTCTTCTCAGATAGACGATCATGAATCCACTTAGAGGTGCCGAGAAAATTGGTGCCGAGAATGCTACTTACAAGACCAAAAATGTCGTTGCCTCGTGACTCTTCGCAGTGATGAGTCCAACACACCCACCTGCCGAGACCTGGACGCCAACTAAAGGCGGTGGGATTATCACGATCTCCACCATGTTGTTGACACTTGCAACACGACTGAATAAGACCATCTCCACGATCGGTATAGTTGATTGCAAGCTTATCAAGTAGATAAGTAATGTTGCGATTTGCGTGATTACGTAAAGCCCCTTTTTCGTTTTCAGTCATCTTCATCATCGGTACCCTTTCTCTTGGAGGCTACGTCACGACTCTTCTTAAACTGATCTAACCGCTTTTGACGCTCTTCATTGAAGTTCACGGTACTAAGGCCGATCTCTTTGAAGTCACCACAACTCAAATCAGCGTCAAAATTGATGTGACCAATCGGTGTACCCGCACCATAACGTGTAACAAATACACGTAAATAGTGAGAACCATTGCCGTCAAACGCTCTTTCATCATCTGTCTTTCTTTTAAGGTAACTCACCGACGTAACGTTTTCGCTAATACGCTTACCACCAGCAACACACTTGATGCCTTCGTCAACCTCATTATTTGTCTGGCCAAACGCCAGACAAGGAATATTATACTTCTTCATGGTGTCATGTAACAACGCTACGTTGATGCCGTGCATCTGCCACTCAGCTAAATTATGATTAGCCTTAAGTTCAGAAACGGTCGCCAACTTAATGTAGTCGTAGACGACTAAACACTGTGCATTCTTTGTAGTACGGTCTGGCTTAACGTCTTTTAGAATCCAGCGACGTAGATGCGGAATGACGGCAGATACATCCATGCCCGAAATAGATTGGTACGTAATGGGTAAGGCCAAAACACGCTCACGTAACTCAGGGTCACGAATGCGGCGACCACATTCCATAATGTGCGAAATCTGCTGCTCATCAGTTACTCCATGAAACTTCAACTGCTCTGGGGTCATCTTCCAAAAACCAGTTTCAATGTACTGGAATGGTACACGAGCCATCAAAGCCACAAGACGAATCTGTTGATCATTCTTGTTAAGTTCACTATCACACAAGATGACCGGCAGTCCTTTCCGGGCTGTATTGAGAGCTGCACGTAACGCAAACTGCGACTTACCAGCCTTAGCTGTAGCCACCACAAAAGTTACAGACCCGTTTCTGAATTGACCCACACGATCTTGCCATATTGGGAAACCCAAATCTATTCCTAAATTTCCAGGGTCGTTCGCGAGTGCGTCAATGAACTCGAAAATGCCTTTGGTCAGGAGTACAGGAGCGTTTTCGCCACGATCAAGTGTATTGACTTGGCTAATGATCGCATCTTCGACCTTACCAATCATGATCGACAAAGGATCAGACGTAGTTGTCAGATAGTTGTTGGTGTCTTCAAAGGCACGCCTGTAACTACCTTTAAGTGTCTGACGCTTAATCTCCAGGAAGAGGTCGGTTAGTTCTTGTTCACCAACTTTTTCCCTATAGAGTTCATCAATCCACGCCCCATCCTTGGTGGCTGATAGATAGTTCTGGTGACCAAGAGCTTTGGCCTCCGCTACCAGCTTGGACTTCGTGATGTTAGTTGCTTCCTTATTCAGAACCAACGAACGCAAAGCCTCGAATGTCATCTTCGTGGCTGAGTGCTGAAAATCTGTATCATCTAGATAGTCTAGATAATCAAATAGTTTGGTTGGGTTCGCAATAACCCCGGCCAAAAAGACCTGCTCGGCGGCAATATTACTCATCGTCTTCCCTGTTCGATTGAATCAAATCTTTGAGTTCATCAGTAGAAAGTGTGTCACGCACTTCGATCAATAGGATTTTATTGAGCACGCACCAGTCTCGCTTACGTTGATCTCTGCCCCTTGAACGCTCGAAGCCATCTTTATCGCCATGAAAGAATTTGTTGAAACTGTCGTGTTGTACGCCATGAAACTCAAATGCAAGATTGTTGTGTGGCATATAAAAGTCAAGAAAAAGTCTTTCTTCTGGAATAGGAAACTCTTCTAAAACTAAAGCTTGCATACCATAAATAGAACGGATAGCACGTCCCAGATTGTACTGACCTATAGACTTAGAGTGAGTTCTGGACCGAACAGGATACTTACTCGGCAGAATCTCAAGACGCACTTCTTTTTTACTGAGGGTCAGAAACTTCATCTGTAATATCATCTAAAGCATCATGGCGTCCGTCCGTCTTAAGGAATGCTTTTAACTCTTGATCAAGCTTAAGCGTCAATGCCGGGTCAAGCAATAGTTTGCGTGACGCATTGAATTGAGACATCCACATACCATCTAGTTCCGTAGCATCTTTCTTGACAAATTCATTGGTGGCACGATCTAGCTTGTGCAAATAAACTTGTTTGCCACCCTTGCCACCCAAACGCAAGATACCAAAGTTGCAGCACTGAATCACAAGTTCTTGCTCGCGAAAAATACCGCTATTATAGAGTAGAGGTATGGCATTTTCTGCCCCCTCTGGTGCAAACTTGTTCTTGACCACCTTATAATTGATCAGCTTGCCAATAATCTGACCATCCGCCATCGTAATCATATCTGCCTTAGTTGGCTTCTTAAGACGAATACGTTGAGACGCATAGAATGCAACGGCAGCACCACCCGGCGTTGTAGTTGGATCACCATACAACGTAATCTTGCTACGAGTTTGATTGGTAAAGATTAACGCAACATTGTTCTGTTCGGCTACACCGATAAGTTTACGCATAGCATCAGACATTAACTTACCATGATTACCAACTCGGTTCTCGCCAATAGCACCAGACAAAACAGTCTCGGGTTGTGCCGCATCAATAGAGTCAAGAGCAGCAATGCCACCTGGACACATGGCAGCAAACTGACGCATTGCCTCAAGAGCTTGTTCGCCATTTGTAGTATTGACGATCCAAAAACGACAATCATTCTTTTTCGAAACAGCCTCTTCCACGAATGGACGTAGACTACGAATCGTCCTCATGAGAGAAACATTCAAGCTCTTCTCCATATTGACAAACATGCATCGCTTAGTCGGATCAGTAGATAACGCTCTTCCTATAATTTCAAGAATGATAGTTGTCTTGCCTGTACCCTCATCTCCATAAAGTTCGGTAATACGACCCGCTGGAAATGGAACAACTAGGTCGTAGTCTAGAGTATACGATCCACTTTCATTACCCGGCGGATCTTCCATTGCGTTGGCACCAACAACGTACACGCCCGTTTCTTCGTTGCTTAGCTCACCACTAAAGAACTCAAGCGAAACTTGTGCGGGAACATTGGGCTGCTTATCAGTCTTTGACTTCGCCACGTTCTAGCTCCTTCAAAAAAGTCAGGAATGACTTCGGTTTTTCTTGCTTGTATGATGCCTTTTCAAGTCCGGGTTTCATGGACTCGCGGCGTTGATCGGAATAGAGTCTACATACTTCGTCTATGTTATAGCGTCTAAACAGCTTGCGGGCTACGACAGCCATCTTGGCAAACTCTGGTGGATTTATGTAGTGCGGCTTACACTTGAAAACGTAGAAAGCAAGTTGCTCGGAGGATAGGCCAAACGATGGCCCCATGAGCTTCTTGAAGGCCGAGACGAATCGACCCCACTCTTTGCCGTTGTCGCCACGCCACGGGAAGATGTCTGATCGTAGATCACGATTCAGCCACAGCATCTCCGTGAGAATATTGGCTTCATCATGCTCAATTTCGGGCGTTGTAATCGACTTGTACTTCATACTGCGTCGTTCACTATGCACGCGAGATTAGTCTCGCTATACGGCTTTATTTCGTAGGAGACGTTGCCAGCATGATCAATCCACGTCACATGAATTTCGCGACCTTTAATCAGGCCAATGCCAACCCAATTAATCTGGTCGACCTGTGTTGCATTCAGTAATGCCCCAGCCTTCTTAGATTGCCAGTAGCCATTAATCTGGGGATTGCCACTATCGTCTCGATAAGGCATAAGTACAACACGACGACCGTACGCTTCTAGTCGTAGATTCGTAAGCTTGAACTTATGAACCTTAACGTACTCGCTAAGACGAACCCAGGCCGTTCGTTCTCCTGGCGTAACGTCCTCGAAAACGGTTGTACCGTCAGAGAGGGAGGCAATCCAACGACTAGCGGTCGGATCCTTCGCAGGATTAGGAACAAATGGATGTTTTGAAGAGAATGCCAGCATATTGATCATGTCCACGAGTGAAAATCATCTTCGTGATTGACACTACATTATGACCAACAGACATAGACTCGTCTATCGAAAAATGTTGCCACGCATCAAGATAGAGTTTAACGCCTCTAGACGTTGCTTACAAATACTCTAACAATAACAAGTACGCAAAGTTGATCTTACGTCCAGCAGCAGTCGGCGTACCACTGATAATAAGATGGTAGTCATGAACTGATTGAGCACTCAACTGAGTTTCAAGAGCTAGTGCAGAGCCGCTACTGTCGATATTTTGCCACGAAGCATTTCCAGCAAAGCCTTGCGTATCTTGAAGTTGAGCGGCCTTGATCAAAATACCAGCACTCACGAGATCGGCAACGTTTGGAGTACCAGATCCAGGCGTCAAGCTAATGGCACTGAATGTTGCATTCTGCGTGATCACAGCCGTGTTATTTGGGTCGATAAAACGACACAAGAGAGTGCCAGAAGTCGAAGGAATATTAGTGAGACCGGCTGTAAATGGCACGCCAGATACACTAGCAGTGCTTGCTCCCGTAAACTTAACGTTGATCATCGTACCGAAGTCAACACCAGTCTCGTCACAACGATGTGTACGATCTTGGTACTGACCAACAATTACAGCACTATTTGGAGCACCAGCAAGTCCAAAAAAGCCCATACGATTGGGGTTATTTGTAGCTCCAGCTTCGAGATTGAAAATCTCAAGATTGGGTGTTGCTCGTGTACTGGGCGTCCCGCCCATAGCACCAGAGCATGCAAAAAAACGAATTCCGCTTACCATGTTAATTATCCTTGTTAAGCTCAGCTATCAAAAGAACGCTTCGCTTTGTTCGGCTATGATGTCATATCAATGCTACATATTAATACACTAAGGTATCGGTATGTATGTAATGTCTAAAAGAGAGCCAACGCTAATAGTTGTTTGTGTTCGTGCCAAAATATAGAAGGCTAATATTTCCCAGGTTGTAGCTGCCTCTTCTAATCGTACCAAGTAAATATCTTGATTGCCAAAGGTTGTACCCCAAGAGACAAGTGCCCAAGTTCCATTAGTAACATGAGAAGCACCAGTCACTTCAATCATGTCATGTACAACGCCAAACGCCCTGTTACCAATAAATGGAGCACCATTCACTTTTTTAGTTGCAACTACTGTAGTTGATCCACCGGCAAAAGTCCACTCAACAATACCACTAGTCATGCCACCCGAAGCAGTGTCACCAAATCCAAGCAACTTACCATTAATATAAGCACCACGTCGCCCACCACGAGCAGGAACTTGTACATCGGTATATCCAAATGCAGCATCAAATCTATAATAGAAGTCAACAAGAGTATTTGTCATCCAATAGTTAGTGCCATCAAAAAATAGATCTACTGATTGCCCGGTACCACCACCATATGCAGAGCTGGTAACAGATAGCTCGTCTAATGTTGCACTATCATATTGTGTAAAATTAACAGCAGCAGCAGAAACATTTCTTTGAACTCTATACAAAGATGTGCCAGTTTGAGCAAGTCCACGTGACGTACCCCATTTATTTGCATCTTCCGCTTTAGATACCCACATCATATGTCCAGTAAATGGTGACATGACAGCGAGTCCAGATGGGCGGCCATCTAGAGTTGACCCACCTGAATTAGATGTAATCCAAATAGCATCATCAAAAACATGATAACCAAAACCACTGTTAGTAGTCGTAGGATATGTAATATTTTCTGGTGGAAAAATACTAACAATGCCAGATTCGACGGCAGTTTTTGGAAACGCCGCTTTACTGTTTTTAACAACAAAACGATAAACACCCGAAGCAGCTACATGAGGGGCAATAAAAGCTCTTAATGAATTATCATTGATGGGAATTGGCCCACCTAATGTAACATAACGCGGCTCTCCAGTATAATAATCAAAGTCATTTGTATTAGATGGTGTAAAGTTTTCACCCGTGTATTGTGCAAGCATGTAAGTGCTAGAAGGATGTAAACAATATCCATCTAATCGCACAAAGCCAGAAGAAACATGTGAGGCGTCGGCGGCAACTCTACTAGAGTTGAACTGTTCAATTTCTGCCCTGGTAGGTTCTCTGCCATTAGTAGAGATAACATTACCATCAGTCTTTTGAAAAGCAGGAAACAATGGCGAACACTGAACAAGAAATTGTTGACTTCCAGGTTGCATGTTACCAAAACTAGTAAATCTAGTAAAAGGATAGGGCTGAAAAATTACCTCAGCAAAATCAATATCAAGAAGAACTCCAGATCCGCCAAGATAATGTTGATCAGTATCAAAATTCTGTCCAATATCTGGCAATGGCCTGAGATAGTCACCAATAGTTGTTGGATTACCAAAGTAATCTATTGGATTGTGTCCGCTGGGGCTATGTGGAAATGCCTGCCTAATCCAGTCGCTTTTATGAACGTCACCCCTAGCTAAAAACTTATAGTTAGCAAATGTATCAAAGGCATATGCCGCAAAAAGAGAATCTAGTGCGTTACGTAAATCTTCAATTTTGTTAACGCACAATACAGTCGGATTCAACAGATTGTTAACGGTGCTACCATCAGATTTTGGTTCATATGGACCAGACGGTGCAACATTAGTGTTGGTGTAAGTAAAATAGTCTGGCAAAATAGAAGGATCATGAGGCGAAATAGAAAACTTACGTAGCTCTGCCGCAATAACAAACTCAGCTTGTTCCAGTAATATACCAGACGCACCAATGCCGTCTGTTGTTGTATACGGATTGGCCGCCCTTACTGGAAGAGTAGATTCATACTCATAAGGAGGAGACCCAGAAACTAATATCATATTAGAACCTATGGAAAGCTGGTTTGACGATTTCGATAAAGTTAACAGTTACTTCAGTGGCACCACTTGGAACAACGGCAGCGGCCAAGAATCCTCTGTCACCAGACGCAGCAAATTGAGGAAAGGGAATTGGAACAACCTCAGAATACAACACGCCAGACGTAATGACTTGACCATTGTAATCAAGTTGACGGCAAATAGCCTTAGCAAGTGGAGTACCCTGATTGGCCATAATAACAATTTCAACTGGCACGACACCAGCGGCACTTGATGCTGTGCCATTCAGATAAACAGTACCATCAGAATTGCCAGGAGTAATTTTAGCATTACCCTGAGCGGCAAGCGTAGTCTTCTGGCCAACAACAATAGAGCCATTTAAGACGGGTAGATCAAATACCGCTCTGTCATTCGTGCCACCAACAATCGTTACATCATAGTTAGCAGTATTGTCAGCGTTGACACGTTCAATTTGCACAATTGTGCCATTAGCAAACGGACGCCCCTGAGTAAAGTATCTCAAAATTATGTTGCCATCGGGTAACTCAAAATTATCTGTATGATAAACAGCCTGATCATCAATGTTCAAGAAGCCATCAATACAAATTGCACCTTCGCGGAAATCAATATTGGATGAGTCAAGTGCTGTAGTTGGCTTCGTGTATTGATGTTGATCAATACCACGATAGCGTTCATCGACTGCCGTTCCCGGTATGCTTGAAAGAGAGAAAATGTTGTTGACTTCTGTAATAGTCACGCGAACAGCGTTCTGCTCTCCATCGAAGAAGATTGGCGGAGCAAATACGTCGCCCGGCAACGTGGGATTACTGGCTCTATCTGGATTGGGATCAAGTAGTGCCAAGTCGGCAAAGTCGATCGGATTCAGAATGCCATTGAGCTGGGCACGAACTCTCTCGCCAAGCGGGGCCTCGCGACCAAACTTAGGATAATACGACTGAATCTTGTAACGTGTAACGAAGCCGTCGATGCCAAAACTGATATTGAGTTCACTGACGCCGTGCGAAATTTCGCCGTACAGTCCAGAAGGACCAATGTTTTGTTCCGCAAATGCATCAAACGACAAGAGCGGGAGTCCAACTTGCTGGAAGTCAGCATAACGAGAAGAAGACTTGGGAACAATCTTGCCTTCTACGCGACGAATAGCACGATCTGTCATAATAGCCAGCGACGTTTGATTGCCCTCGGGAGAGAATGCCCACGGAACAAACTGATCATCTAGCTGTATATCTTCGTGACGTTCATAATGAAGATCGCCCAAAACCCACTGACTTGGATATGTTTGTCCATAACGAAGACGAGACTGTACGGGAATTGCGACGCCAGAAAGTGCGTCGTACACATTCAATACCTGAGATGGATTAATAATGTCTAGTAATCCAGAACCAGTCAACTTGTTGATAGTAGTCAACATCGTCGCCAAGTTAAAGATAATGCCGTCATTGACAATGCCGCCAGATGGACCAGCATTAATCGGCAATTGACACAGTAATGTTCCCTTGGGATATGACTCGAAACCGTAAAGATCTGCTTCGCTGTGCGGATCTATTACACGATCTCCAACGTCTTGCAATGTCACGGGAATATAGTGTCTGCCATCACCACTTGGATTAAATGGCGGTGCGTCTTCTGTCCAATTGGCAAAGCTCGCTGGATTGTCATCTCCAAGTGGACCGTACACAGTGCTTTGTGGCAGTACGCAATACGCACGCACTCTAAAGTCTTCGGTCACGAATGGACTCACGGGCCCGAGATCGCGATTAATCTCGTAATCTTCAAAGAATACGCCACTCGTAGTCACGGTGCCAGAAGCAGACAGCGAATAGCCTTGTACTTGATTTTCAACGTTCGCCCAGGCAGCGTCAACAAGATGAAACAAGCCAGAGGCTTGATTGTATAGTAGTCCTTCAACCACATACGAACGACCATAGTGACGCGAAGCGTGGTCACGAATTCTATTGAAGAATGCAATAACCCAGTTTTGCTCTTGATCTCTACGATTACTGATCACTCGTAGACCAGATTCGGCTGCACCAGTAGCAATACCGGCGAGCGGCATGTTCGGATCTAAGCGACTTTGGAACGATGAATTTTGAGCGGCAATAGAACCATTGTCGGGCGGAAAGCCATACCCCGGTGGATTGGCCGTACCGCTAGGCGTTTGATAGATTTTGTAGTACGTCCATTGCTCAATACCAGCAAGTGCAAGCTGTAACTCTTTCTCAGTGGGCATGTACGTACGAAAGTATCCATCGGCATCATAAAAGCCAACGCTCAACTTGTCCCAAGCTTTTGAGAACACAACATTCCCATCAAGTGCGGACGTTTCCATTCCGTCAATCGGACTAAGTAATTCAGAATTAATGAAGCCTTCTTGGTGACCGCCAAGAACACGAAAACGTGTAGGATCCGGCACAACGTCATGACCAAAGCCAAGTTGCTTAGTTTCGTTTAAGCCAGACTGGCTACCAAATTTCGACACCAAGTTCAGAATTTCAGCTTCACTGATATCAAACTGAATCTTCTTGTTGATGAGAGATACACGCTGAGCGTCCATATTCCAGTACCAGTCGTAACCAGTATCTAAAAGAATACGTGACAATACATCATCTAAAGGATCAAGGTTGAACTGAAAACGTATAGCTCTGACTGTACCGCCAACGTTCTTCTCGATCTGTTCTACAGTTGGAAGAATAGAGACCGGAACAGATGAATTGCCTTCGTTATAGGTGAGGTCGATTGCAGCCAAGATTTGGTCGTACGTGCCACCAAATTGCAAAATACGATCATATTCTTTTACAAGCGGTTCCGATGGATTACCATTGATGTCTTCAAGACCATTCAAAATACGGAATGCTCTCGCGACGGAAACCACTCCACTTGGAACACTTTGTCCAAGATCTTCCGTATGAATTTTGACACGACGCAAATTACGACGATCGTCTTCAAGAGTGATGTTGACGACAGTTCCTCCCATGCCAGTCGTATAATCCGAATGAACTACACTTCCACGGAAATAGAAATCACCAATGAACACTTCTATTGGCTTGCCAATTTCAGGTAACTGTCCACTAGCTCCATGAAAAGTTTCAGGAGGCCCAATTGGTACCCATTCTGTTTGTAAATTATGAGGCGTGACATTGAAACCAAACGCAGCATTTGCTGACAACAAGAAGGCAGCGAGTTGAGAACCCGGTACACCAAATCCAAACTGACCAGAAGGGAACGCAATGCCATTCAGCGGCACTCCCACGCCGCTAACTACAATGCCATCTGACACTAGAATATTCATGTCTAGATCTCTTTCAAGAAGTCGTTACCGGCTTCCAAGCTATCACACCAAATCACACCACGAGAATCACGTACACACCAAATCGGCTTATAAGTACCCGGTTCAGAATAAACGTGAGTTGGGTTAAATGTAATCGTAGACTGCCCATCATCAAAATTCAACAAACTGGCGTTGATCGCAACTCCAGGTGGCAAATTATCGACAGTTGTTGTGAAGTCTACAATCAAAGCTGCATTTCCAGAACGAGGTACACCAGACACGCTAATAATAACAGGACTAATACCAGAAGTGGCATTGATGATGCGTGTAGCTGAGCCATGAAGACCATTAGAATCAATGGCCTCAAACTTGGCAATAAAGAAACCACTACTAGCATAGTAATGCTGATTGGGATAGAAACCGGCACCACTTTCCGGAACTGTAACGGCGGGTGTTAAATCTCCAAATGTCCAGCGTGCTTGTACAATCGACTTACCTTGTGTACCAGATGCAGCACCAACAAAGTACTGATTGAATGGTGCCGTCACTCCACTGACTGTAGCGTTAGGCGTAATGATATCAACAAGTGGTCCCGTCTCTACCTGAAAGATGACTATCTTAGCATCAAAGTCAGCGTTTGTTGCCTGACGAATTACAAGTTGTGAATCGAAATCTTGAGCGGCAATGGCCTGTACTGTAAAGCCACCATCGAATTGCATGCTACCACGCAATCCACCAAGTACGAATCCACCAAAAATTCCACTAACTGATCCAGTACCTATGATATAGCCACCAATTATACCAGAGCCAAAATCATATCCATGAATGTAACCACCAACAACACCAGAAACAGTGCTTTCAAACATCACACCAGAAACATATCCACCAATAATGCCGGATGCATCAAAAGCACCAAAGCTCATCGCACCAATAATACCAGACACAGAGTCTTGTCCACGTTGGTAACCGCCAATTAAGCCAGATCCAACATCAGATCCTACTACGTATCCACCAATAAGGCCGCTGACGGTAATACGTTGAGAGTCGTCAATTCCATTTTGAGAAATGTATCTAACTTCAGGCTCAGAAAGTGTACGAGAAAAGTAGAACACATCTGTCAAAATAGTATTTTCATCATTAAGATTGGAAGCACTAAAGTCCCATGGTGCAGACATTTGAGGCGAGAAGAACGTAATCATGCGTGCCGCAGGATTGACAGGAATCAACGGATTCAATCCAGACGGAGGGCCGCCATTAAGCGGATCAACATCATATTGAGTTGGTTTTCTATCAACCTCTTGTCCGTTCACATAACAGACTAACTCTTTGCTAGATGAATCATATGTCCAACAATAATGACTCCAAAAATCAATACGTGGTGGTTTAGAGTTACCAAATTCGTAATTATTGAAACGAGTCAAATCAGAATAAATTGACGCACCGTCAAATGAGCCACATACAATCTGTCCTGATTGTGCTGCATTGGAAAGGTTTTTAAAGTAGGATGTACCACCAACAGATACCAACATTTTGATGTTGTTGGTTTCGTCAGCATAAATAGTCCATCCTTTATTGAAGTCTACTATACTATTCGTAGCACCATTAGCACCTACTGTGCCATAACAAAGCATAGTTTCTTGCGTATTACCGGCTGGCGAATTTCTCTTTGACATTAAAAAGCCAACAGAAAATCCATTTTGAGGAGAATCAAAAGCAACTCCCGAGACGGCAAATGGCGGTACAAGATTAGTCGAGCCATTACTCTGACCGGCATATGTAATGCCACTGCATTGAACTCCAAGATCTGAATTAGCTAATGGTCCAGACAAAAACTTAAGAGTTCGTGTTGCGGCAGAAGAAACGCCGTTAATGTTATTCTTTTGACCAAGAGGATCTAAATCATTTCCCTTAAGACTCAAATCTCGAATACCAGAATACTGTACATCTCCATTGAATCGCCAGTATCCTTCAAGATTATTATCACCAATAACAACTTGAGTCTTGGTAAGTGTCGGCGTATATCCAGTAATAGTTGGTACCTGAATACCACTAACAGCAAGTGCTTGAATTTCACCTGTATCAAACGTTCCTCTCATGAGGAACATTTCTCGCATATAAATATCTCCCAATCCGCCATCTCTTGCAATTTGAGTTGTAAAAGTGTCATTGCCAGCCTCTCCACCAAATTGCAAGAGGTAGTTGTCTGAGGTACTATCAGTCCCACCAGGAGCCCACACTCTTGCACTTGCAGAAGTCATGCGTCTACGCTGCACAACGACGCCATTAATCCAAAGCGTGACTGTTAATGGAGTTGATCCTAGTGTATCGCTATTGTCATATGGAGAATCAAATTTCGTATGAAACAAAATCTTACTTGGAACACCAAATGGTACCACTCCAGACACCAAAGACACGTAGTTTGTGTTTGCTCCATAAGTACCTACTCTAGAGGCAAATACCAAAGATACACCGGAGCCCTGTGCTTCATTAACGGTTGTTAAGAAAGATCTCAACTCTCCGTCCGTTGTACCGGCACCCATATTACCATAAAGACTGAGCGTTGAATTAGCTTCAAATTTAGTAGCATTGGCAGTTAAACCAAATGGTGTATTAGGGATACGACCACTTGGAGTCACTTCATAGCTCAAAACAAAATCACCAATTGCATTCTGCGGAGTCGTGTCACATTCCTCATTGACCGGCTTATATCTTTGACAGAGATTACCAATAGATGATCTAGCAGATGTAGCATTTGAAACAACAGCCGTGCCAGGACTCAATCCATGTACACCAAATACACCTGATGTAATACCAAGATTACCATAACTTGAAAGTGCCTCTATAGTACCACGAGTAGCAAATTCACTAATCAAGGGATTAGACGCATAGATATTCCATCTAACGTCAGTCTCTCCTCTAGTCAAGTTACCAGGAAAGATATTCCAAACTCTAGCCCTATCTTCAACAATAATGTCATCTATCTTATAATCGGAGCAAGGCCAATAACCAACCAGTCGAGTATCATGAATTGTTCGCCACAATGGAGTCGTATCAATACCACTTTGTGCAAGATACATAAACTCTTGCGGCAACAACGCTCTACCTACAATAGTAATAGGGCCAAGAAATGTATCTTGTCCACCAGCAGCTAACGTACCATGACTTGCTTGATTACTAATGGTACTGGCAACTCCATTTGCAAACATTAATGGATATCCACTACCAGCAACTCTAATCAGTTGATCTGTAAGCGAATGCTTAAGAATGCCACTACCTTGAAGTACACCATCTAGATAAACAGCAATACCTTTAGTCGAATCATCATAAGCAATACCATGATGATGAACAACTCCATTATACAGGCCGCTTGATGTTGTATCAATTCTATAAATATCGTCTGTCAAATCTCCCAATGGATATGCTTCAAAACGTGTTGTAACTGGAGCATTAGTGTTTTGTGTCAATACAAAACCAAACGTCGCTTGACTAATTACAGTAGGATCGGTGACAGTAGCGGCAGATACAGAGCCCATCGACACAATCATATTGTTTGATCTGTTGTTGCTATTAACTGGACCAGCAAAAATGCCAATACTCCAGCTTCTACCAGACAACATCTCATATATCAAACCACTAGTAGCAACAAAATGCTCAAATGAGTTCGTTCCATTATGCAGCATTCCACCGCCCTTAAATGGACCGGGAACAGGAATGTAACCAAGAGTTGGTCCTTCGTCTGTTACTGAAATCAACGGTCTATGATTTTTTGTAACATCGGGCCATCCAACTGATCTAAATGGATAGTGAGCAAGTAATTGAGGATCAGTAAGTTCTACCTTAATTGGCTTATCAATATTGTCTTGTAATGGTTGCAAAGTTGATCCACTATGTAGATCCAATACCTCGCCCTCATGAAGAACTCTTCTGAATAAATAAGCTCCTGAGACTAAATGATTCCAACCAGTGGTGCCACCATAGTTATTGGTCCCAGTATTGGCGTTATCGCCACCGCCAATAGTAAGAGCACGAGTTACAAGAGTTGAATTGCCAAGACTTGTGGAGCTGCTACCTCCAGCACCAGTATTGCTTGTACCGCTAGCCGCTACACGACCATCTTTGTATAGCACAACCTCATCAGCGGTACCATTAATATAACGATATGAAAAAGCAATGTGCGTATATCTACCAGACTCAATAGGCGTCTTGATGACAGTTGGAGAACCAGTTGTTCTCTCAATGCTAGCATAAGCTACTAGCTGCTGATTGTTTTGTACGGAACCATTTTGTGCAGCCTGCTGCAAATTACCAGAAACTCCGATTTGCCATCCACCAACTGATGCAAATTGTTTCTGGGCATACAAAGCATGACAGCGTAACCCTTCGGTTTGTCCGTTATAAGACGCTGTATTTGCGTCTGCAAGATAATTCAAATAGCCGTTACTGTTAGGGTAAATCCAAATGCCAACGGTAATGCCGCTTTGATTAATATTTGGTGCAAGTGTCTGAGCACGAGTCTGAGAACAGCCATTTCCCATAACAAGATATTTACTGAATGGTGCAGAGTTAGCACCAAGCTTCCAATATCCCTGTACCATATACCCATTATACACAGTACCAGAGCCAGGATTAAAAACGCTTGTTGTTCCTGGCCACAACGATTTAGCTTGCGTACTATTTGAATTTTCTGCTTGAGCAACATGAAAATCAAAAGAAATACCGCTTGGGCAACGTGATCTAGCTGGAGAGTAATTCAAAAAGATTGCCGCACCACTAGGTTCGTTTAGCGGCCACAAACCAATCAATGATCCATCATCTAGAAAATTAACCATTGACGTACTCCAATACTACATGCTCTCCAGTAAATGGAGACATTCTATATCTCTTAATCAAATTGCCACCACCATCAAGTACGTCAAGATTCACGAAAATGCGATGGGCGTTCTGCAATAAACGACTAGCCACAAACCACTCTGGCTCCTTGCCCTCCATATCGAGTGGATAATACTCATGCACATAACAGTGCAGATCGGCGTCGCTCCAATTTTCTGGAGATAAAACACCACGGCTATCAAAAGCTTGACCGTTAGATGTAAACGCTCGAAAAGTGGAAAGAGGAATATTGAGGATGACGCCTTCGTGGACCGCGACTTCATTTACGGCTGTGCCGCCTAAACGAAAGTGCTCGCCGTCATGCTTGATACAGCTAATGACATGCGTAGTATCAAAGTGGGTAACCACTTTAAGAGAGCCAAAATTGCCCTCGTATTCAAACGAAGCGTCAACCATATACAGTTCCCCTTGCACCAAAGGCTAAGCGAAACGCTATGCCTCATGTCAGAAATACACTAAAAACGACAAAGCCCGCATAAGCGGGCTCTGCCTTAGCAGTCAGCGATTTTCACTCATCCAAGGATAGTGAAAGGATTAGCCGCAGTAACGCCGACACCGAGGTTGTTGATAGCACTGATCAGACCGCCACGGGATACCGTAACGCCATCACGATCAGAATGCTTTTCCAGCTTCGTTCCTAAGCTCCACAACACAGCGTTGGCGTTGTTCGTGCTACTTGTAAAATTAACAGTTGCCATGTTATGGCCTCCTTCGAAGAAATCAAACGTTTGACTAGTGGGCTCTTGACCCACTATGGAATACACTAAAAAGATAGAAGATAGTCATTGGCCCAATAATTAAACACTAACCCGAATCTCAATAAGCCAGATCCACATACTCCAAAGCTACCAAGTGGAAAGCCAATCGGCAATATGAGGTTTAGGTATACAAACTCAGACGAATTGAGATCGTCCTGTGCAGCGAGTGCCGCTGTACCGTCTTGACGACGTACATTTGGAATGCTTGGAATGCTTGTGGTCAAGACTGGACTTGAGCCTGACGGCATAGACAAATTGTATAGCCAGCTTGATCCACCTTGCATTATCTGAACAATGCCCGATCCAGCACCGCTCCAAACGCCAGCCCTTAAAGCAGAGTCGTCAATCAAGAACAAACTCAGGTCGGATACAGCAACGCCACTATTCGCAAGATTAAACGTTAAGCAAGCTGGCTTAGAAGCCAAATGCGGTGGAAGCGGCAAATTCGTAAGGTCAAACTTTGTGCCCTCGAAAAGTAGCACTCCAGATGTCGTTGCAGGATTCAATGGATCTGCCGTCATACAGCCAGACGAGACCATGTGCTTGAAAGCGAATGAACCACCAGGAACTGTGCGATGACCTACTGGGCTCGCAATCTCTGCTACGTCCCAAGAGAAGACGCGAATTAGAGGCGAAATTGTTGACATAGCTCTTCTTGTTCCTGTGCTGATACGGGTACAAAACGTCCAGCAAAACGACGTACAAATACTAATCTATTGTCAAACGTGATGACATAGATTCCCACGGGGAGTTTGTTCTCCTCTGGTTCGCCAGCCTTTTTCAGTACGATGTCATCAGACAAATTCATAACATCTTTTCATGAGAAATCGAACATTAGGCGATAACGAAATGTGCCCGCACCAGCACCGCCCTTGGTTCCAATTGGTACGCTTACACCGGCTTCAACGGCGAGATAAGCATATTGACTAACGTCCACGTCTAATAAGCCAGACATCCAAGGTTGACCAGACTGCCAATGAGGAGTCTGAATCGTACCAAAGAAGTTCGCATTCGTTGGAACGTTTGTCGGTGTATTGTTTGCACCAGAGTCCAACATGATATTTGGAATGAAGTGCAAGCTCTTGAGTTCTAGTAATCTGTACGCTCCAGCAGTAAAAGACGAAGCGTTGGTGACAAAGAAACGCATGTTGTATACGCCACTGGCATCACCCATGCTTGAAATACGTGCGTACACTAGCTTAGTATCGCTGATAGCACCAGAGCCGGTAGTATTGATGCTACCAAAATCTAGAACCCCACCCGCACCCGTATCAACATTACGAATAAAACCATTGACTGGCTGCTTCAATTGACGGAAGCCAGAAGGATCAATGACGAGACTTTGCTGAATCCATTCCAGGGTGGGGAAATTAACCATGTTACAAAGTCCTTAGCGTGATTGTAGATCCAACCGCTTGCACTGTCGCAAGATCAATCGTAAAGGCGTATTCAAGAGTAACATTGCAGCTACGCTCAATATCGCTCGTCTGTTGATTTAGGCCCGTAATTCGTAACGTAACAAAATTCGCAGTGTTGGCATAAATGTCTTTGAGTCTATTGATTTCATTTTGCACAAATGCAATTGCCAAATTAGTATCTATTGTGTTGTTACCAGTATTTTTAGCAACAGCCTGACACTGAATGTTAATGCTACCATCTGTAGTCGTCTTGATGTCTTGGATAATACTACCAAGACGACGAAACGGAACAGGATGACTAACTTGTACTCTTGTACCTTCAACAATATTTACATTTGATGTCTTACTAGCAATACCACTTGGCAAATTAGCGTTTGGATTATCAGTGTATGTAATCGAGAAGTCAATCGACCCACGACACTTATTCTGCGAGATCGAAAACGCCGTCGGGTTATTGAGAGCAAGTCCGCTACCGCCAGCACCACCACTACCGCTCTTGAAACGTATGTAAACGCCAGAGGCAGTCCATGGAAGTTGAGGACGAACATAATTAGCAAATCCAGATGCTGCTCTAAAGTAACCTACGCCACCCTCTGCGTCCAAAGGAGTGAGAGTGCGTCCAAGTCCCTGTACGGAACCAGCGATCGTTACTTCGGCAATTCCATTAGCATCTTCTTGAAAAGATTCTGTCTTAGAAGTGAAGTAAAATGGTACACCACTTACAATTGTGAACTGTTCGGTAACAGAATAGCTACCATTGGCAATGTCCGCCACTTCTTCACGCTGAACAGAAACCTCGAAAACGGGTCCACCACCAAGAAGTGATGGATGTGTCATACCAAACAAACCAGAGAAGTTTGGTTGAGCAAAGTATGGAATATCTAGAGGAAGTTTGTCAATACCAAGTAATGGCTTAACGGCAGCCATAGCTTGTGCAAACTTATCTGGTTCGTTTTCAGGTCCCTCAGCATTTACTTGGTGAGTTACACGAAGAGTGCATGTATCTTGATCTTCACGAAAAGACCACTGATTGCTAAGACTAGAGGTGATGCCACTTACACCGGAAGCGGCAACGAGATCCTGCATCTCGATCGTCCAGTCAAATCTTTGTACTTGAGTATCAGGTGCGATATTGATACTGTTAATACGAGGACGTAAACCAGAAGCAATGATTGCTCCAAGTGGCAAGGTCTTATTGCCGGGGCCAGCAAGAATTACAAAGTCTTGATAATCCTCAGAGAAAACATCGCGTAATGCTTGCTGCTTAAGATACATCTGCTCATAACTACCCGAAGGTACAATAAGCGTGGTGCCCGTCAACGTCAATCTATTAACATTGGATACACGAGTTCCATCATTTCGGAACTGTGATTCGACCGTCCAATCAATAAACGGAGCGGGTACAATCTTCTGTCCATTGTAGAAGACTTCAACCGCTGACTGCGGTGGTTGAGTAACGATAGAGATTAGGTCGGCCATGATTATCTCGACTGCCCGAACGAGTTGACAATACCGCGTTCATTCAATGCTTGGAACACAGGGTCAAGTTGTACCATCAATGCTTCAATCTGCTTGGCAACTTGTCTATCTGTTGTCTCAGACAATGCCGCTCTCAATTGATCACGCAAGTTCTCAAGTCCAGTAATTTGCACAGTGCTTTGTTGATTTGTCTGTAGATTGATGTTGATTTCTTGTCCACCAGCAGTAGACGGAGCACCGGTCGTTCTGCTACCAGTAGTAGCAGCAAGACCAGCCGTGTTCGTCTTAATAGCAATACTTGAATCACGCACTTGTCCAATGCTTGTATTGAGATCTACTAACAATCCGGCAATCTTGTCAAGAGATTGCTCACTACCACTGTTTGTTGTAATTTGCGAAAGTGTACTTTGAACAGAACGAGCAATCGCAGCAACCATAGTTTGATCAATTGTACGAATACTATTGATGCTAGCAGCAATTGAACTACCTTGATCGTTACCACCAGCAAAGTTTTTGTACATCGGAATAATAGCTTCGTGGTCATTGGCAATAGCCAAGTTAGCACCATTCGGCATCATCTTCTTTTCACGAGCCGCTGCACGCAAAATACCGGCAGCTTCGCCAGGAGACAAGTTTCCATTAGCGAAATTCGGGATAAATCCATTAGCCTGATTACCAAAGTTCTCTGCTTGATTCAAGTTATCAAACGATGTTCTAGATTCAATCATAGCAATTTTAGCATTAACAGCTTGTGCTATACCAGCAACAACAGCGTCTCCAACTTCACCAAAAACTCTGTTTTGATCAGCAAACAACTGAGCTTGTGTATCAATCTCGTGTAATGAATTAGCATTATCAGCTTCAATCACCTTCTGCAATAGTTCACGACGCTCTATATTGGCTTGGTCTATAACCGCCATTTCATCAAGTACCGCTAGACGTACAATTTCAAATCCTTCACGAGCACGCTCTTCTTGAAGCTTGGAAATATCCAATTGCTCTTGAGCTTTTTCAAGCTGCTTCTGTGCAGTTAAGACCTGACTAAGTTGCAGCTTAGCCTCTTCCATAGTAAGCTGTCCTAGGATCTTAAGTTGCTCCACTTGCTGAGCGGTGAGTTCAGAGATGGCTGGTAAACCTTCTTCTGGAGCTACGCCCGCACCAACTTGTCCAATAGCTTGCTTCAATTGATCGGCACTAAAGCCACCAATCGAGGTAGAGCTTGGAAGGAATGATAGGGCGTCAAGGAGTTGTTTGCGGAAATCAACTGGTAAGTTGAGTAGCTCTTGCGATAGACCGGCAATCTCCTGTGAGTCCATTCCCAGGAAGTTCTGGAATGATCCGCCGAGCTTCTCAGCTACATAGGTCAAGCCCGCAATGCCCTTTTGGAGCCCCTGATTCTCTTGAGCTGATTGTCCAAAGATGTTGATACCAGCACTCGTGATTTGATCTTGAGCTTGCTGCAAGAACGATAGAGTCTGTTCTGCAAGTTGTCTCTCTAGACCAATTCGTTGTTCTAGTTGCATGTTGGCATCGTCGAGAACGCTTGTGAATGCGTTATCGAGAGAACCAAGCTTATCTTGAAAAGAAACAATGCTGCCGTTCAGCATACCAATGTCGCGACCAAGTAGATTGGACTTAATTTTAGCTTCGGCAATAACGCCGTTAACTTGGATGATGGCTGAAATATACTCGACATATGCATTCGACAAGTCTGCCGTAGCACTGATGACGCCCTGTTGAGCGGACTTCACTTCATCATAGGCACCGGCCTGCTTCTCTGCAAGATTGTCGATGCGTTGCTTCGAGAATTCTTCAAAGCTTCTGTTAACATCATCAATAGAGTTGGCGAATCCTCTTGTGGCATCAGTGAGAGCTTGAGTCTTCTTGATACGTTCAGCCTCTGCTTTTGCAGCTTCTTCTTGTGCCTTCTTTTCTTCAGTCGTCAGCTTCTGCAAACCTTCAAGACTCTTTACGAAGGCATCCTGCTCTACATTTTGCTTTTCAAGTGCCTTAGCGGCAAGCTCTTGCTGTAGTTCAGCCTTCTTAGACGCCTTCTCTGTGTTCGTAGCAACGTTTCCAAGAGCGGCTATTTCGTCGCGAAGCTCTTGCATTCTATTTGTAATGGGGGCAATTGAAGCCGCCAATTCATCGGCAACCTGTGAAAGATCTGTTTCGGCTCTCTTTACTCCATTCACGAAAGTAGACGCAATCACTTCTTGCAAGACCTTAGGAAGATCTGTACCGCCAGCCAAAGCCTTTCGCACATCTTCACTCTTGAGACCTGAGATTGCTCCAGTGAGATTAGTATCACCACTGGCGGCGGCCTGGGCTCCTACCTTAGCCAGTGCCGAACGGAACTTGCCAAGTGAATCGGCAGCCTTAACGGCGGCTTCTTTTTGAGCCTTTGCCTCTTCTAGATTACGCCTATATGCTTCGCCGCTAAAGGCAGCCTCAGCTTCTTTGGCTGTCAAAGTAGCCTTAATGCGATCTTCTTCAATCTTGATATACTCTTTTGCAAAATTCTTCTGCGGGTCCGTCATGTCTTTATCGCCAAGAAAACTTGCGATTGCAGCACCATTATTGGGCTTTGAAAGTAATGCACCAATGTCACCGAGAAACTTTTTGGCCTCTTCCATGCTTGAGAAAGCACCCAATTGTGATATGTCGGCACCAGCAAATTGCAATGTAGATAGTAGATCTTCAAAAGCCTTTTGAGCATTGGCCAGATCTGACTTGGCGTTTTGAGCCGTCTGAGATAGTGCGTCAATACCCTGTGCCAAGTCTTCTGGCTTCTTTGATTGATTCAAAACATCACGATTAATAGAATTCACGTCTTGAGCAGCCGCGATAAGACTTTGCAGATCCTTCATATCTTCAAACGTTAATCTTAAAAATTCAACTTGCTTAGCGGCATCAGCAGCACCGACAGCCAGTCTACCATAAGCTTGTTCAATCAGGTCTTGCTGATCACGATAAACATATGTACTATTACCAGTTGAATCATACGATGCACGCAATAGATCAAGAGCTTCTTGATTCTTAATAGCTCCGCTTTCTTGAAAAGCCCACTGCTTAATTAGATCGGCACCAGCACCCTTAACGTAACTTGAAACGACCTTTGAAGCACCAGTAAATGAATCTGTTACTGTTGTATTGATAACACGACTATTCGTCAAATACACTTCTTTAAGTGCAGCCGAACTACCAATCAGCTTCTTTGTACCAGTATCCATACTATCAAATGCTGACTTGAAAACCTGATCGTAGTTAACGTTTTGCTTAGCTCGACCTTCCAATGCAGTGCCGAATGCGGCAGCAGCTTCCGAAGACCTACCAACCTTATCAAGGCCAGCACCCTCCTTAGCACTATCTACCATTAGCTTAATGTTGTCCTTGGAAGCGTCGTTCATATCTCCCATCGTATTAACAAAACGCGATCCAGCGTCCCAAAGTGCTCCAAACGAAGCCGCAACTCCAGCGACTAGTGGTCCGAAGACAGCAAATTGAATTCCCATTTGTACAGCAGCACTTGTTGTTTTAGTTAATGACGAAGCAACAGGACTTTGTGATCCAAGGTTATCAGCAAGATGATTAAGACCAGATGTAACTGCCGAACCGGCAATCGTTAACGCAGCAAAAATGGCAGCAGTCCTAACGCCACTACCAGCTCCCACTCCCCTGCCTGTACCGCCAATCGGAGTGGTGAGAGCTGCCCTCATGCGTTGCGTAAACGCTTGCGTAGCAGATGTCGCTTCTCGTGTGACTTGAGCTTGCACCTCTACGGTCCTTGTTTGTACATTGGTTGCCGCAATAGCCAACTGCGATGCGGCTGCTTGATTGCTGTAGGCACCAGATGCCATTTTAATATGTTGCACAAGCTCTGAAACCACGCCAGTTAACTGCTTTAATGCAGCAGTATTGGCAGCAAGATCAGCAGTGTTTAATCCAAGCGGACCTCCTCCGCCTCCGCCTCCGCCTCCGCCTCCGCCTCCGCCTCCGCCCCCACGTCCACCAGGACTTCCAGGTCTACCACCCGTGAGCCCAAGACCAAAAACGGTATCAAGACCTTTGGCAGCAAGAGGAGCTAAAATCGGTAAGATGGGAACCTTGAATTTATCAAGAAGAGTAACAATCAGGGTCATACCGTCCACAAGGCCGGTCACGCTCTTTAAAGCATTCTTGAAAAAATCAGTAGCACCCGCATTACCAAGAGACTGTGACAATTCTTGTCCAGCGACAATCAATTCGTCCAAGCGACGTTGAAGCTTGGTTGCATCAACCGCTTCCTTTTCACGTGCTGTACCTGCCGCATTAGATGATTCGGCAGCAATCTCATTAGCACGATCAAGAGACTTTAGAGTACCAATCAATTCTTCAAACTGACGTACGCCAGCAATAGCCTTAGCCGCATTAGCTTGTTCTCCCTCAGATAATCCCTTGGCACCGCCCTCTACGCCAAAAAATGCCCTCTGCAAATCATTCAAAACAGCAAGCGTGGGACGTAGACTACCATCAAGATTTTGAACAGAGACGCGAAGACCTTCAACTGCCGAACGTGATTCGCCAGCAGCAAAGATACGTGTCTGTAACGTCTTAAAGAACGTACCAATTTCATTACCTGACTTACGTGTTTGTTCACGCAAAGCAGAAATCAAACCGATTGAGTCATTAATATCCTTGCCAAATACAGCAAGAGAGTTACCGCCAGTTCTAAAAGCGTCGGCAATGTCACGAGCTTCAAGAGCGGTCAAGTCTTCCGCTTTTACAAGAGCGTCAAGAGAATTAGCGAGAGCTTCACCCTCAAGTCCGAACTGCTTACTAGCAGAAAGTAAAAACTCAACAGCTTGAGCAGCGTCTAGGGTAGATGCTTTTGTAGCAAGAATTGACAAACGAGCTAACTCATTAGCTTCTTTTAGACTATTACCAGCCTGCACATATGTCTTGATTGTTTCTGCCGCGACAATCGCACTACTTCCAAATTCTTTAGACAATGCAAAAGCACTTTTAGCAATCTCATCAAACTTACCAGTCATCACATTAATATCGGTACGAATGATATCCTTGATGATTGCATCAAATTCAAATAAGAACTTCACACCACCCTGAATACTCTTATTTAAAGTGGCGAACGTCGGCAACAGAATAGCAAACTGAGCCATACGCTGAAGGAACAAACGAGCCGCTTTTTCACTACCACTCAACTGAGAATTAATGCCACGAACAGAACGATTAACATTATTGGCGGCATTGACACTCTGATTTAAGTGACGATTGAATTGCTGTACAGGCCCAGGCATACCGGCAGCCGCACGACTAATGTTACTAAATACATTGGCATTAATCCTAACGCCAACAAATCTTAAGATTGCTTCGAGTTCTATTCTGCTAGCCATTACGTCACCAACTTCATAATGAAGACAGATAACATCTTTTTAGTGATCAACTCTTGAATCACGGCGATATTCTGTGTCACCCATTTTTGTTCATAGCTTCTTAGTTGTGTTGGAAATCGCCACAACCCTACGCTACCATATGCTCCACGAGGAAGCATTAGGCCACCAAGCGGATCTCCCAAACGAATTGATTTCGACGCGTTCTTATCAAGCTTGGAACGCGGAACAAAGCCTCTGTTGACTTCCTTGCCTTCAACCCATTCTAACCATGAGTCGATATGAAGATTGCCAGTACCATTTGCTGGATGTGGCGTTGCGGCTTTCAGTTTAGCATAATTACCAAACTGTAAAATGATTTGCTTTTTGCCTACTACTATTTTGAAAGCCGTAGTAGCATAAGCCTTCAAAAGCTTAGGCGGTTCCGACGCTTCGATACCAAGTTCACTAAGGCCGCGAGCACTAGTAATATACCGATAGAAATCTGTTTGTCCAATGCCAACGATACCCATTCCACCATAAACCATGGCAGGAATAAGTTCTTTTCGCATCCACTGATCAATCTCTTTCATGCTGCGTTCCCACGCTCTATCGGCGTGAATCGTCAGCTTATTCAGAGGGTTGATCAGCTCGATTGTCCAATCCAGTCCCATTGTCATCGGCTTGCTCTAATGCCTTCTGCTTGCGTGATGCAAGCTCTGCTTCTACACGTTCCTCAATGTCACGATCAAACATTGCTTGTTTTGCGTCCTTGAGATATCTGTTCTCTGCATGACCTTCTTCGATCGTGTCACGCATTTCAAGCAATAGACCATTCTGTACTTCTACCGCTTTAATGTAAACAGTTGATTGTGTGCTCTCGTCACGTTCACGAACAAAGTCAGTGTACGTTGCCCAATAACGTTGACCAGTAGCTTTAATCATAGTGCATGCCGCCATGATAGCTTCGGCTTTAACAAGCTCGGCAATACCTTCGGCAGAATTCATATACACGCTCTGCTGAATCATGAAAAGTTCCCACATGCGATAACGATGCTTACGCATCTTTTTTGCAGCTTCAAGACATTGCTCGTGCTTACCTTTGAGTTGAGCTTGTTCAAGCTCCATTTGCAAAATAGCTAAGTTAGCTACCTCTTCACGCATAATGCGGTCATCTTCATCAGTCCACATACCATGTGAACGCATCACTTCACGCATCTTGTTGCGTGGAAAGACGCCTTGTGTTAAAGATTGACTATAGGCAATACGATACTGACGATCGCCTTCATTTTCAATCGCTAGTGTGGGGGTAGAGACCGTAAAGTCCATTTGTGCCCCAAAGCGGTCTACCGCTCGAAATGCTCTCTCCGTGATCATCCTTGCTCCTGATATACTTTAACAACCTTGCTCCGCCATTCACGATAGATCAATCCCGTCTTCTCATGAAGACGGTATCGGTCCATGACATTTAATACACTAACGCAATCATGAGCACCAACGACTTCTAATATCACTTCTTGGGGTGTGTTGTAATGTAGAACGCCAGCATCAAACTCGATACGAATTGCGTCTAAGACACGAGAGTACTCGGTACTAGAATAGATTTTCATGAATGGTACAGAACCTCTAGAGCCAAATTCAACCTTCTGCACCGTCTGCATGAAAGATTGAGTCATAGCTAAAGTGCCATTATCTGTCATTCGTAGAGGACGATACTCAACTTCATAATCGTTTAATTCGTCCCTTTGGGCACGCATGACATCATTAAACATATTGCGAAGATCCGCTTTAAAAACCTGTCCTTGACGTGTGTTGTCTACGTCTGGAAAAGAGTCTTCAAATCTCTGTAAGGTCTGCACCATCAAGTGACGAGATCTACGATCTAGACTTTTACTTAACTGATCTAGTGATTGATTTTGCTTTTTCATTTTTTATGCATAGACACTATGTCCGTTTTCATGCCTAACATGTGGCGTGTCTTTGTACCACGTAGATGATGTTCTTCAACTTCACCCTTAGCAATCACGGTCTGTTGTTCATTCTCAATAATAGTTCTCACGCGATCTGAATTACGAGAATAGATTTGTCGTGCAATCTGTTCACGTTCTTGTACTGTGTATCGACGGAATGTACCCCATGGACAAGCCACACCATGTTGTGTACGCTCACCAAGTCCCTTGCCAACGTTCTTGGCTTTCGCACCACAATTACAGGTTTGACTGTATTCGCCATCAAGTACCTGCATTCTCTCATTATGATCTTTCGCTCCAAGACGCTTTGTGTCATGCGACTCTTTACTGGCAAGTTCACGATTAGCTAGCCATGCATCAAATTTGTCATCATCATTTACAATGTCTGATGAGGGTGGCTCAGCAGATTCGAATGCAGAATCATAAATGCGACTCCAATAAATAAGGAGTTTTTGATTGATAGTCAAGTCACCAACAGAGCGATTAAAAACAGCATGTAAGTTTTCACGCTGCAAGACCCACGTTAAACGCCACTCTGGATAACGAGCAACTTCACGAATTTCGTCGATAGGCAGAATGCCTTCGGACAGTACTGCATTCGTGATATAAATAACAAAGCTATGATGATATTGCTTTGAAAAGAGGAAAGATGCGTCTGTGGGCCACAGTACCGTGCCATCTAAGTTGTGGGCGACACGACGCACAAGAGTGTTGGCGGCTATCTCGCTCGCATAGTACTCCGCACTATTAATGAAGTACTCGTTACGCTTAGATTGCGTGACTCGTTTCTTTTCGAGCGTAGCGTCAATCTGGACTTGGAGGGATTTTTTACGTGCTAAGAATCGTTGTGCCTTTTTTTCGGCCTCAAGAAACTCGATGTGCTCATCCGCTTTGGCGATCACGAGATCATCTTCCGCAGTCCATAGTCCAACGACCTTTGCAGCAGATAATAGTTCGACTTCCGTCTGGACACCCTGCTTACGAGCTAATGCTAATTCGCGACGCTGCACGAAAGCATAGATGTTGCGATCCTCTATCGTCATGTCCTTGATTAGAACATATTCAATGCCCGATTGAGTATATTCTTCGGGAATACACAAATAGCGTTTATCCCAAAGAATCTGCTGAATTTTTTCCTGTACCGACATACGAAAAAGGGACGCACTTTTGGTGCATCCCATGTTCTCCATTCCTAAACCACCCGCCTAGCGGGAGCCTTGCACCTTGATCAAATTGTAAGTCAGCAGACCGTGACAGGACTTACCCCCTGCTCCTATCACGGCCCACCAACGGATATCAGAAGAGACCGATGTCGCTTCTCAAGAACGGCGGCTTACCTACGTTGAAGCGGCTTCTGCCTGTTCCGAAGATCACCACACGGTGGTTCGGCTGGAAGAAGTCATGCGACACGTAGAAGTTGTTGAAGCTTGAGTAGTTATACGTGACAGTCATGTTATCACCACCAGCTTCGCCACCAGCAACCTCAACGCCCGTCAAGCGGTTCGAGTCACCCAGGTCAACCTGGAGACCGTCGCAAGTACGGATGATGATTGTGTTGCTTTCTCTTGTGTTATCAGGCCCGCAGTCGATCTGCGACGTTGCATCCACTAGGTCACCCTGAGCAGTGATAACGGCAATGCTGGCCGTTGCTTCGAGAGGATATTCCGGCACCTTCACGAACGGACGCTTGCTACCAAGCTCGAAAATGTCCTTGCGGGCAATCGAGAAGGAAACGGTGATCGTCTGAATGTGTTCCGCAATGTAATCCGTATTCGAGTCAGCAATCAACTGAGTGAAGGCAGAAGCAGTTCCAGGCCCCTGAGAACCGAAGCCACCATTGATATATGCAGCATTGATACCCGAAATGTTAGGTGTGATGATACCCGGAATGTCTCGCGGCAAGATCGAGTGACTGATGTCCACTTCTTCACGACGAGCTACACCAGAACCAACCACAATAACACCGAATCTGTCAGCACCACCGGCAGTTTCAAACGCTCCACCCTCAACGAGTGGGGACGTGTTACCGTCGTGACCAAAGACACCAGAAGGTCCGCCAGTGGGAGCATTCGGATCTACGTTGCCGTTGAAGCCAGGAGTCGGGAACGAAAGAAGTTGTTCTGTTCCGCCGTTACCGGCAGTGACGCCAGATACGTTGATGAAAGATCCCCAAATCTTATCGTTGCCAACCAACGTGATGTCTTCTGTTACGAAGCCATCAATCGGATAGGTGTACGAGATGTTCGACAGATACATACCAGAGCCAGTGCAAATCGACACAGGCTTACCAGTTGCACGGAACTTCGTATCTGGGAAAATTTGGAAGGCAACGTCAACACGGAAGTTCGCCGTCTTAGAAGTGATGTCCGTGCCAGCCGGATCAGTCACCATCAAGAACAACGGCTTAGTTCCATCAACACACTTCGAAATTGTCATTTCGATGTCAGGTTGACGTTCTGAATATTCGTAAAGCTCAATCTGACCAAGTTGGAAAACCTGTTGTAGATTAAACTTCGTGCTCATACCGGCACTTTGTACGCCACGGGGCACTTCCCATAGTGCTCCCACTTCGTTTACGCCCGATGCAATAGCACCTGTAGCATAGTTACGGGCATTAAAAGCAGCCACGCCGCTTGTAGCGGGTGAAGAGTTTGCCTTTAAAGCAAGCTGCTCAATTGCCCAGAAGACTCTATTGTTCGTCATGTTTCATTCCTCCCTACGTATAGGGTACTTTGCAAAGTTACGATTAGCGACAGTGGTACCTTAGTCGCTTTCTCATCAGTAGATTACACTAAACTAGAAGATCGGCCCTTCAATGGTCGGGATCGTCGAAATAGGCCCAAAGTAACTACCTAGGGGCGTGGTTGGGGCATTCAAATACACGTCAATTTCGTACGTTACAATAGCACGTTCGTACTCTTGAGCCACATTAATGTTGTTGGCTTCAATATCGGTGATATAGGCAGTGTAAATAACTGGCACGCCAGAACCAACGGTAGTAATTAACTTGTTATTTCTGAGCATTTCCTGATATGGCACATACTCAGGAGATAGAGTGTTGTAAATCCCTGAGAGCGGTAATGGAGCACGGTTGAAGTTGATTATCGGAATGGCCTTACGCCACTGCGAAGTCAAGATATCTACGATATTATCTCGTTGCAAATCATCCAATGCCCAAATATGCAGAATAACCTTGTCCTTGATAATAGCACTGCGGTTACCAAGCTCGTACGGCGTCATTGTACGATTGTCTACTTCAATGAAGACGGCTGGAAATGGTTGGAATATTCCAGAAGGATACACTAGTTGCATTGACGTTAATGGATTCGTACCGTACTTGCTTTCAAGATATCCTTTGCTGAACTGTTGATTAAAGTCGTGCTCGAAACCGATACGTACTTGACGTGCGGAATATTCTGCATTGACTTGCAAATCAAGAGACTGCGGCGAATTGAAGATCACGCGACCATTGATAAAGTCGATTGTGTGGCCAAATTGAGGATCGTTCGTTGGTCTAAAAGCACCCTCAATATAGACGCCGGAAGCAACTATAGGAGAAGTGCCAACATTCGTACCGTCAAGAGGAACACCAGATTCGTAGACAAATTGTCTGAATGGTGATTGCCATACTTGTCCATCTGACAGACCAAATAACGTGTCATCTGCTGTAGTATCAGCCAGCAGAACGCTCATGTCGGAATTATCATAAAACAATTGACCAGATGCTACATTAATAAAAGAAGATTCTCTCAGAAAATGCATATCCAAGAACAATTTGAGATTGAGCTTCAAAAGACTTCGTAATTTATACTCAAGTCCCATTAGTTGCCTTTCGTATACTGCACTTCTTTATCCCACCGTTAAGTTTGTTGACGGCGGCTGTGATTCTTGTACTTCGCGTAGCTTGACCATTAGATATCTACGAACAGAAAATCCTATAGGACGAGTTTCGACAACTGTATATCTTCGTCCTTCAATAGAAACAGCAAGTGCAGCTAAAACATGTTCTAGTGCTTCAACTACAACAGTAATCATAGCTTCATTATCATCGAGCCAACCCATGCCAGTTAAACGCAAATCGTTCTTGATTGGACCAACTACGATCTGAGCTTTGTACGTTACGTCGCGTGGCGTGACTTTGACGCCTGTACCACGAGTATTAGTATTAGGCACAGGCACTCTTGAAAAGAAAGGATTAAATTGTTGAGGTGCGGGCTGAGATTGAGTCTGCACGTCTTGTTCTTTGGTCGGCGGCAAATGAAAGGTTACTGGACGACCTAAATCAACGAACGCCTCACTCATAAACGAGTGATAGACAGACTCCATAAAGCCAACATTGATAATGCCGCTTGCTGTCGAGAAGTCTTGATTAGGAGTAAGATTGACCATTATTTTAGGCTAGCTCCCATATCAACGCGAACCTTGATAAAGCCCGGCGTAGCTAAACGAATAGCGTCCGCTGGATTATTCTCCCAGATCAGTGGCTTGGAATGCTTAGAGGTGTCGATGTATTGACGAGAGAATCCCATACCACGCAAAGTTACCCAGTGCGGCTTCGGAATCAAAACGCCAATGAACTTGCCAATCACTTCGCCTCCGAAAGTTGACGAGTTCGTGATCATGCCGCTTGGACCAGCGTATGCGATATCTCCTTGATTGATAGCTCCAACTGGATATATCCAATCAGTCAAAAAATCACCTTGGGTGGCAACTCCAACTATGGCGAATGGAATGTCGATATTACGAATGTACTGCTGAAACGGTTGACGAGTCATGTTAACATTCTCAATATCATTGAGTTGTAAACCGGCAATATGCACACCACTAGGATCAAAAGCATACTCAAGGTAGTACATGCCAGAAGCCTGAGCCCAACCCAAAACACCACCACGTTCCTGTGTCCATGGACAAGGAAAATCAATGTTGACTTGCTGAGTCTGACGATCAGGTCTTAATGACATCTCTAAGGGCTCGTGTAATATCTTGTACCAATTGCTTCTTAGTAGTTCTCTTGGCGTTCGTTCCAATTCCTTTGGCGATTTTACGAAGTGTATTTTCAGGTAGCCATTTCAATTCGCTATATGTGAACGCAATCTCACCTTGATTCCATCCGAACTTATCACGAAGATAACCCTCGCGATATGTAGCGTCTTCAAGTGCATCTTTGCACTTTTCATAGACTTGAAAAGGTACATCAACTGGATCGTGCATATCTTCTCTACCGTAAATAGGTTCGTTATTGATATACAGTACACCACGGGGGGTTTTGCAATGAACTAGCATCGTGTCTAATACACCAATTTTCCGTAATTCCCCGTCTGACGACCCAAGAAACGCTTAATTGCTGTTTCAAGTTCTTCCTTACGTGTCTCAACGTCCAAACGTTGAAGTGTCGTACGGAACTGTAGACGACCAGTACTAATGTTGACCGTCACGCCGTCGGCATTTGTCACCGAAATACCTTCATTGCCAATACCACCTACAACAGTTGCAAATGGACCAGAAGCAAAAGACGCCCCAAGTCTCTTGAGTGCAGATGTCTCAGCAGTGATAATGATGTATTCCATTTGAAGAATAATCAAGTCGCACAATTCATCATTGTTGGGCTCAATAGTACCAGCCTCAACATCGACTGTAAGTTCAGCGACCTGGATCTTAGGACCACCAAATCCACCGGGGATTCCTTGAGGTCTAGATGTTCGCGAAAGCCCCAAGGCTTGATTCAGTCTACGAACAGCTTTTACAAGCACGTGCTGCAAAAAGTTATCATCAAAGATATGACCTTCGGGATCGCCAATGTCAATACGTACAGCATCATAGATTGTCGATGTCTTATCTGTTGGCGGTGCAAAGCCAATAGAAACTAATACATCTTGGACTTGAAATGGTTCGCTTGCAAAGACTACTGAATTTGTCTGCGTAACGATCGTCCAATCAATATGCCAACTACCTAGTTGATAACCAGGGGGAATTAAGCCAGAACCAGTATAATGTCCTAGTTCAGGATTAAGTGCAACGCCGCTAACGGCGGAAGCATTAGCAGCGTCAAATAGCCTAAACCCTACATATTGTCCACTAACAGGAGCACCGTTAGCGGATAGAAAGATGTCTAGGGCTGATGCAGCTTGACCGACAGTGAGAATTTTTGTTTCGCCAGCCATATGTTCCGCCTTCTGATAGATAATACACTAATGAAATGGGCGGCGGCTTACAGCCGCCGCCCATGTATCATTCATCGACTAGCGAATATCAGAACTCGCCAATCACCACGCGGCGAGGATCGAGAACGGCAAAGCCGTGCTCCATCCATCCGAAGATGCCCGCACGCTGCTCGCGATAGAGGGCCGGGTCTTCATAGGTCTGCAACTCTTCACGAATCGGCATCACGAATGAGTCCATCGTGCTCAAGTCCAAACCAATGGCGAACTCCTTCAAGGTGACAGAGTTGACCGTCTGGTGGGCACGACCGAGAGTCGTCTTAATGAAGTTCTCGTATTCCTGACCTTCACCGAACTCGGTCATTTCGTGCAGAACAACGCCATAGATCTGAGCTAGGCCGTATTCCTTCGAAACGAAGATCTCACGACGAGTGAACTCGTCGATTTCATCCACGTCCCACCCGCGAATGTCTTCCATTGCTTCCATCGACAGGTAAACGTCGGTCAGACGACCGCTGTTACCGTTGCCGCCTGCACCACGAGTCATTGCCGTCTTCATACGGCTGATCAGTTCCTTCGTGAACTGTCCAGCAGCCGCAGTCGGAGTGAGCGTCGAGCCCGTGAACGGAGCTGCTCCGTTTGCCGTTACGACCATGCCACGGCCATCAGCCGCACCAAGGATCGTACGCCAACCGTCACTGTTGATCTTGCGGACGAAGCCAGCTTCGTACACACGGATCGCACGCATGATCACGTCGAAACGTGCTTCCTTTGCGTACTTCAATGACCAGTCAATCGAATTGGCGATCTGGAAGGTCGGAACCCACAGCTCGTCGCCTTCAACGTGACGCTCAGGAACACGACCCTGCTTCGGCATCGCGAAGGCAATGAATTGATCTTCATCGCCCGGCTTCACGAAGTCGAGAGGATAGTTGGCCTGGGCACCCGGTGCGAGAACTTGCTTCTCGTAAATACCACCTAGGTTGTCACGATCAAACACGCCCTGACGGAGCGGCCACTGCAATTCAGCAGCGAACGCCTTCTGGGCCTTTGCACGTACTTCACTATCGGCGTGAGCCGTAGCACGTAGTGCATCAATTGCTTCTTGCGGATAACGTTGGAAATTCATGTCTGTGCTCCTTATCAGAGATCAATACGGACCTTTAGGAATCCGTCGCTGCCACGGGCAGACAGGGCCTTACCAACTACAAAACGCTTAGCAGTAGCACCATTGTTGAACGTTCCGTTGTTACGCGATACCTGTCCGTTGTCGGCGAGGTAAAGGACATCACCTGGGGCGTACGTGCCAGCCGAGATTGCTCCCGGACCAGTCGTTTCCACAAAGTCAGTCCAGAACTCACCTTCCGTGCAGATGCCCACAACGCTGCCCTGAGGCACAACGTTACGCTGACGGTATTCAGGATGATTGTAATAGTTGAGGTTTTCAACATCATCCAAAAGAAGACCGAGCGGTTGGACAAGCTGACCGGAAACGGCAGCCGCGTTAGCATAGGCTACAAGCCCAGCAACACCAGGAACGAACGACATGATTCCACCGCGTTCAGCGACGCCAGATGACGTACCTTCTACGTATGTCTGGAAAACTTGACGACTAGGTTGTAGTGCCATGTTTGCTCTCCTTACTGAATTGGGTCAAAGCCGGGCTTTTGAGCCTTAGGCTGGGTTTCATTATCTTCACTCTCTTGCTTAGAATCCGTTACCAAGCTCGCGAGAACGCGGAATGGGTTAACGGCCTCTCCATCGCTACCAGCTTGAGAAGCACCGGCAAGAGAAACGCCATTCTTGGGCTTAGCTGTTTCCAGCACCTTCGAAGGGTCGTTCCCGGCAGCACCACCAGCGATCTTGTAACGAGGATTCTTTAACTGCCCAGAGTTGACACCACTGTTGATGCCAGTACCGGCTGGGAAGTTGATCAGAGGATCGCCATTAGTCACGACACTTGTGTCGGGATTGGCAGTACTCTCTGAATGATACTTTTCTAGAAGAGCCCTAAAAGGATTGGCAGCCTTAGCTTCCTTACCTTTCTTGGGCGGGAACGGCATCTTGCCCTTCTTAGCGACAGGAGCATCTTCATCTTCATCTTCATCTTCTGTGCTTGTCGTCGCTGCTTTCGCAACCTCAATGACCATTAGTTCCTGCATGTCACGCCACTGCAAGTAACCGTCATTATCGAGTTTGGTAGCATGAGCAACAAAAGCTTCAACTGCTTCTTCTGACATTACATCACTCAGAAGTGAACGAACGTCCTGTTCACGCACGACTAGTTCCGCTTCGGCAAGCTTGGCTTCAAGCTCATCAGCACGAGCGGCACGAGCGGCGAGAGCTGCACGCGATTGCGAAATCCAAGCTATCTTTGCAGCGAAAGCGTCCGCACCAGTCTTCGCCAAGTCGATCTTAGAGATCTCAGGCGGTACGTCATTCGTCGCACCAGCAGTCACATGCTCTTCGACCAACTTCTTAACAGCAGCGTCGTACGCGGCAGTTTGATCGTTCAAAGACTGGACTTCTTGGCTCTTGACTTCGAGGGCATTGTTCAACTCAGCATTCTTAGCTTCGAGTTCTTTGCTCGTTACTTCTGCTGTAGTTGCACGGGCCTGCAATGCCTTCTCTGCGGCTGCCTTTGCAGCTACCTGATCACGCTTGTCGAGTACGGATTCGATAGCCGTCTCAACATTAGGCTGATTTACATTTGCTTGTGTGTTCATTACGGCTAACTCCTGTGAAGGATTTGCTTCCGATTCCATTAGTTGTTGCAGAAATAGTTCAATCTGATCTTGCTCAGCTACGCTTGACATCACATCAACAGACGTGATAACAGAACGTTTATTTGCTGGGTGGTCAACCAAACCACATCCGCCAAACGTAATAGAACGTAAGACGCGACCAATTCGCATATCTTGACCCAACTCAGGATCATAATATTTTCCTGCTCCCCCGGCGGCACGCAAGTGCTTATCAAGGAAAGAGGTTTTCTCATTGCGGGCGACGATCTTCGACAGTCCATTACTGCCGTACAGTCCATAGCTGTAATCGTCAAACCAAGCTTCCATAGAAACAAACAGATCATTTGCCTTCGCACGAGCTTCAACCTCGCGGGCACGTTCTGGATGAATCAAGCGGAAGATAACGGCTTCTGTCCAAAGATCGAAGTCGTTTTCTGGTACATTCTCGTCATGAATATCAAGAACGTTTCCATTGAGATCACGGGCTTGAACCGTATAAATGACCCCAACAATATCCTTGTCCTGATGCTGCCAATTAAAGGGCTTCAATACAGGTGTGTGACGAGCAGCCCAACACTCTTCACGAGTGAAGATGTCATCGTTATCGTTAACACCGGCTCGAATGCCAGCGGAAACAAGACACGATTCAAGATACAAAAGATCCATTTGCGGCTTTAGATCAAAGCCGTACTTATCCTTTAGCGACGAAGCAACAGACTTAAACTTATCAGTCTGAGGCTTGAGAAGCGTCGCTTTCGAATATAACTGGGTTTTGTATTTCATCCCATAACCAATAAACTAAAAGTCGGTTAGACTCAGCCAAAATTCTCAGGGCAGTGCTCGTGATCACCGTTCGGGTAATTACGACCAGCCTCATGAATGTGCGAACCGTCAATCAAAACAGATATTTCAATTGCACCTTTTTTGTGATGATGTCCGCCAAAACGATTTTGAGGTCCGTGGCTATGTCCACCAGTTAATTTACCACCCTTAACGTGAGTATGTAATCCAAGAGGATTAGATTCCGCATGAATGTGCGTACCCATATAAAGAGCTTCTTCTGCTGGCGTCGCTGGACGATGATTCCAAACGGGCACATTCTTTGGCTTTAAAATGGAATGATGGGTGTCGGCAATGACGGGACTTGCACCAGCGGCCTTCATTGCGTCGCTGAATATATCAGCTTGCAGCCCGCGATTGCGGGACAAATATTCACGTTTCCACATTAGTTGCCACCTTCTGTGAATTCTACAGTAGTTTCATTGTCGTGAGCAACGCCGCCATCAGTATCTACCTTCGTGCCAATGACAGTACGTGCCAGTCCCGGAGGAGACGGCGGATCTGTTGCAAGCGAAGTGATGTTGCCGATAGTACGATCAGTCACACGTTGTAAACTTGTTCCACTAGAACGAAGCTGCATCACGTTGATGTTGTTACTGAATCCAGAATTTAGAGGAGCTGACATTTTACTTCACCTTCTTCTTGGTTTTCAGTCATTTTTGTTTTCTGGCTTCAAACGGTCTAGAAGGGCACGACGACGTACTTCCGTCGATGCGTTAGACTTTGAATTGTACATCAGTTCACGCAAAATATCACTTTGCAAGTAAGTGCTAAGCAAATCGAACTCCTCGGAACTCAAGCCCTTCTTTAAAAGAACTTGAGCCATCTTCTTGGCACCAGCAATATCAGCTTCTTGATTTTCGATGCATTCTAGAAGTTTGCCAGCAATTGCAACACGCATGTCGTCATTCTCACACACCTTCAAAACGTCGGCAGTCGTGATGGTTGGACGCTTGACACCAGGAACCAAAGTCTTCTGAACGTCGGCTGGATTGTCAATAGACTTCTTGCTCTGTTCGGCTGGTGTCATGCCGTCTGACAGGGCAACAATACGTGACGCGGGAACATTAACTTCAATGTCTACAAGATCAGGATGGACCTTGGCAATCCCCATATAGACCTCTCTTCGAAGATCATCCATGTTGCCGCTATACCAGACAGGAACTTCTGTCAACTGCATTGCTCGTGACATACTGGAACGTGCTTGAGTTTCTGTAAAGACTGGAAAGTGATCCTTCTTGTCTAACAGTCTAGGCGACACCTGACCAGCAATACTACCACTAATAAAACCTTCCGTGATCGAATCAGAAGGTACGTAAACCTGACGCGGGCGAGACTCAGGCGTCTGACCGATTTGATCTAGGCTCATATCTCCGGTATTCAGAGATTTGGCCATATTGCGGAATGCTTGCTCGTAATTCATTGTTTATCCTTAGAACAGCTAATATTCTTCGTGCTGTGTGTTGGGACAGCACCGACAGTAGCTTTGTCCGTAATGTACAATACGCTAAAACTATACTCTCAGTGCATCAGGTTTTTGTGCTACGTGTTGTTTGATTGCTTTTTGAGTCCAAGCAGACACCATAAACTGGCGTCGCATCTCGCGAGTAGGAGTTTTACCAAACGACTTGCTATACTGAGCAACCTTGTCAGTATAGATATTAAGTACATCTACCTTAACTGTCTCAGCGGCGTCAGAACGCAACATGTTTACAATAAAATCGTCGCTCAGCGGAGAATCGCTATCAGGAGCGGGCATGTGACTAAACACATTGTAAATCATCTGTTCCAGGCGTTCACGCTCTTCAAGCTTGAGTTGCTTTAAATGCTTAAGATTAGGATTATCTTTTGCTTTTGTTTGAAGATATCTGTCGCCGACGAATTCTTCTAGGCGAGCCAAGATAGAACGACCATGCTCAGAAAGTTCATCGTGCAATTCTAATAGCTTCGAAAGCTTGGCAATTCCCTGCCCCTTGGGCTTGCGAGGGTTGTCTTGTTTTCCAGTCGGGCCAGTTGGCGTTCCAGCGGGACGACCATTGGGTGTTTTTGGAGTCTTCTTGCCGTCAATACCTGTTGGTGCGACCGGCTTTGGCGGTGGCTGAGGAACGCCGTCCTTGTTGTCTGACTTGACAAACGGTCCACGCATTTCAAGAACGCCCTGTTCACGAAGATTGTTTTCTTCCTTCAGCTTGGCTACCTCTGTATCAACAGTTGTATCAGCTTGACGAAGAAGTGTATCGGCAGACAAAATGTTACGGTCATAAAGACCAGTGACGAAAGCTTGATAAGCCTTCTCATCTTGAAGACTTGTTCTGCCAAATCTAATAGTGGGTAGTTTTTGGAATCCCATCGCATCAGCGACGATCTTCATTTCTCCCATGAGCCAGTCTTTAACTTGATTACGATAGGATTCAAGACGTTCTAATACGGTCGATACCGCAATGAACGAATTCGAAAAACTTCCACCGCCACCACCAGTCAAGACTTCAGGAACGCCTAGTGCGGTCATGATATCGTGATCAGCCGACTTGTGCTTGTCAATGTCAAAAATACCTTCAACTTTTGGTTGAATCACTTCGGCTGAAATCTGATCATTCCATAGAATATTCATGACCGATCCAGGCATCTGCAACATGTCTGCTAGACGCTCAAAGTGTTCATCTTCTGCTGGAAAACCTTCTTTGAGATTACCAAGCTTATACAAGAAAACGGCATTAATGATAGACTGACATGCACGAATTTCCATCGAGCGTAGACAGTCCTTGAAGTACAAGGCTTGTAGAGCCGGGTAGACAAACGGTACGGCCCAGTCAAACCAATCAAACTTACCGGGTGCCTGAACGACACTCAACTCTTCTTTTGTAAGCTTGATCTCGGCAGAATAACCAGAACCGGGACCTTGATATGAATTCATGCGAGTGAGAAACTCACGAGGGATATTCACTTCGGTCGTCCCCAAATCCTGAGAACTTCGCATGCCAAGGCCGCGAGCTACATCAAGGGCATCACGCTTATCTAGGGCCATGACCCAGTATGAGTCACCACGAATCTTGCGACCTCGCATCTCCATTTGAAGCGGATTCAGAAACGTATAGCCCCACGGAATCTGCTTGGAAGTATTCTGTGGCAACCCCTCTTCGCTTGCAGAGGGCGGTGCATCGCCAACGACCTTCTTGTCTGCCTTTGTAAGATCACTGATATATTCGTTGCCCTTCTTCGAAAGGAACCAATCAATGAAATCGTTTTCGCGAGCTTCAATTGAAGTATCTCGTGTCTTACCACGCACGATCAGAGTGTCGCCAATATTCTCGGAAGCCTCTGAACGTTTCATTGCTCTCTTAGAGCCTTCATCAAGAGTGGCCCAACGACGATGCACAAACGTCTGTCCTGAAACGAACAGATTGAGAAACATGTTATGACAACGCTCTTCAAGGCCAATCTTACGAGCCCACGTACGATAGAAATTTCGCACAGAAGCGTCGGGATGCTCAATTTCTACACCTTCGGTGGCGAAGTCGGCATATAGGTCTACAATATTGCGAACAATACCATAGCCAAGATAGGCCATGTGACATTGAGCGATGATGCCATGATTGAAGGCAGCGTTCGAAGAGAAACGCTTTAAATAGGTAAAGCCACCTGACGCACCGCCAGCGGCTCCTCCAGACATGCGACCAAAGCCGTTAAGAAGGCCGGTGCCAAAGTAGTTACCAAAACCTTGTGCATTCCAAGATGAGCCAGCACCCATTGTGCCCTGGCCAGCATCACTGCCGTTGCCAAAACCACCAAAAGGCGAACCGTCCAACCCACTGTGACGACGCTCAATACTATCTCCCATGTTACCATAGAAGTATCCCTCTGTTTTTTGACGAGCAGCACGAGCGTTTGAACGTTCGGTAGCGGCTAACATAGCTTGAGGCGAAGCTCTACTAGGCGTTACATTGCGAGTTGATGTTGTGCGTTTTGCCATTTGAAGTACCTAGGAGCCGATTGTATCGCGGTACAATTGATTACACTAAGACTCAGTAACCTACGGACCCACGACGGCGACTACGACTTGTATATCCACGACCAGCTTGAGTACGTGTCTTGGGCGTACCCTGTCTGGGTTTATGTCCTGTACCCATGAAAACCTTAGCAGCATAATTAGCTAACATAAGAGCGGACCAACGGTCACGGCGTCTCATGTCAAGACCTTCTGGCTGCTCGGAAAGTTTAGGTAGTTCAAAACTTTCTGTTCCCTTAGGACTAACTGAACGCATGATAGCACACATCTCATTGATGCATTCATTAATGTGTTGCATCGCACCCATACGAGGTACAAACTTTTCGCCATAAGATTTCGTGGCACGTTCAGCATCCCAGTCGTCCACGCCCCAAATATCTTGCTGGAGACGTTCTTTTTCACTATCCGAGACATCAGATACACCAAAGTGACGAGCGTACTGATCGTAGACCCTAGCTTCATCAGCACGGTGAGGGAACAAGATGTTGCACTGTTCCACGTCCGAGGCAACGCCGTGAGCAGATTGAGAAATCCAGGTAGTCGTAAAATCCACCATTTCAAGGATCTTCTTGCCCGGAGCACCCATGCCAGACTTATCACCTGTAAACTTCTCCATTTGATCAGGAATTACCCAAATGAAGTCTTCCGGTTGTACATCATCTGTCTTCTTGCATAGCCATTCACGAATAGGTTCGCCACCGCCACCAGTATCTATAGCAATATAAGAGACGTTGAATCGTTTCACAATTTCGCGAATCTTTTGAGCAGACACACCAAATTCGGTTTTGTCCCATGCATTACAGTAAACCATCTCTTTTCCACGAGCGGTCAACTTCAAGATGACAACACCAAGGTTATCATTAAAACGAGCAGGGTCAATACCCATTACATAAACAGCACGAGGGTCGCCATACAATTCGCAATAAATCGGCTCTTCATTTGGAGCTTTGGGTGTAGAGTTTTCAACCCACGATCGCCTAATGAAGCCGTCCGTATCGTCTGGAAACTGAGCCAAGTACTCCATCGCAAAACGATGTCTTGGAAATGCAGCACGGTCAGAGCGAATGTTGTCTTCGTCTAGGAAGTTTTCTGGTAAGGCAGTGTAAGGAAGCTGATAGATGGCGTAATGACGCCACGTCTTCTCAGCGTTCTTCAAGTCATCTTCCGTGATATCTTGTGTACGTCCAGTAGCCGCAAGATGCTTTTCTTCCAAAGCCCTCTTGAGATTTTTAACATCACCCTTCGATTGAATGAACATCTTGTACACACCATAACGCTTGTAAAAGTGATTATGTTTGTACGATGGTGTGCCAGACACAACGATCTGGTTACCGAATCCCTGTGTGCTACGAATCGCAGCGATCAGTTCTTCTGGTGCTCCAAGGCCAATTAAACGATTCACGAACGCGGCATTAGCAGCACGCTCTTCGGGGTTTGCATGTACGGCAGTAAAGGGAGCAATAACGATATCAAAGATTTCTTCTGGGATCGACGCAAACTCATCGGCGATCAAACATGTTGCACGAATACCTCTAATCTTTTCGCCATCACCGATAGGAATAGCTTGAATCACAGATAGGCCAACACGAAGCGTAGCCATGTCCGATCCATATTTCGGACCACCCCACTGCTCTAGAGCTTCTTTGATTAACGGCGAAGCTTCGTATAGCTGTTCAATATACTTGAATACCAGCTTGGCTTGACGGAAGCCAGCACCACAAATAACAATCTTTGATCCAGGTATCAAGATAGCTCTGAGCAAAGCGTAAAGGGCTAGAATGAATGTTTTACCTGCACCACGAGTGGCAAGAATCATAGGAAATTTCTTGGACCACAACATTTGAAGCATCACTTGCTGAAACGCAAGTAGCTTCAAGGGTTTACCTTGTTGGTTACAAAAGACCTTCTGTACAAACCACGCCAAGTTAAAGTTGGCCATGTGGTACACGGATTGTGCCGGGCCACACTGATCAAAGATACGCATGATATCTTCGCGTTTGAATGTCGTGCTCCACACAGAGCCGCTCAAGCGTCTAATCTGACCAGCAGATAGTCCCATTACAATCTACCTTGTCTGTGCAATTTATATGCAGCAAGCAAAATGTTCTTGGTCATGCTGCGGGCTTTAGAGCCCGCAAAGATGACTTGAGCTTCATACTCTAACATCAATGTGTTAAGATTGGCAGCTACAACAGCAACGGGCATATTCACACTCGCCTTATTGATGCCCTTCTTATTCACATAATAATTGCGTGGATTACAAATATCTTCACAAGACTGTTCAATCATTATAATCTTGATCTTGTGATTACGCAAACGCTCAAACTCCGCATAAATACGATCTTTGTTCTGCGTGAAGTTATTGAATAGCTCATCAGCGGTTGCTTTTCGCTCAATGACGATAATGTGCTCCATTCCTTTTAAGGAATAGTCACCGGCATCTAACTTCTCGTGAACAATAGCTTCAAATTCCTCTTCGCCCTCATAGTCGAAAGGAATTCGCTCTCGCGTATCAACTATAAGAGTCGGAAGCTTAGGTAGATCAGACTTCACAAGTTCCATGTCTTCTTGGGCTTATCTTCGGCTACCAACTGAATTGGTGCCGCTACAATAGTCGCCTGACCAGAAACAACAAGCTTATCAAGATCGGCAATTTGACGGCCATCAACTAGCTTGAAAATCTTGTGCTTGCCTTGTCCCCATGACGTTTCCACGATGGACTCAACGCCATTAACATTGACAAGATCGCCTTGTTTTACATTCATATTAGTTCGCTTTCGTGGTCGTCTGACCACAATGATAAAAAAGTTCAATACCAATGTGTGCAGTCGCACATCCGGTTTTCGCCACACGTTCCTGATATTCAGTCTCACCGTGGCGGGGGTCGCATCCTAAGTCCGCTTCGGGATATGGTCCACACTCTCGATACAGACTTTTTCTAATGATAACTGGATTATTATTAAACCCATTAGGGAAATTGGCGATCTGATAATGATGGCCGGTTTGCGTACTCTCAAGCCATAGACGTACATTCGCCTTCTCAAGCATTTCATTACTGCATGACCATGGCAAATATTTTGGTTTGCCAAGGCCCCAGTTTTCACATGGGTCGTGAACTGCTCTCAATTGCAATACACCAACATCAGGTTGTTCTTGCATGATGTCGTAAGCAATCGACAAGAAGTCCACGCTCTGGCGAACCTCCCAGTCATTTTCGTGAATAAGACAAAACTCACCACGCGACAATCCCCATGCTTGATTCAGACCTTGATTAATACCGTAGTTACGTTGACGCACTATTACTTTTCTTTCAAGATTAATCTCTTGAAATAGCTTATAATTCTGTTCACATTGACCGTTTTCAATGAAGATCCATTCTACTTCCAATGGACTGCGAGCGACAGAATCTACTGTCGCGAGTAGACATCTTTTTGTTACATCATAACGACCGCAGGCCAAGAACAGAATTGAGATCAATCCCGGCTCAAAGAAAACGTCCCGATGGGACTTATAGCGTTGCACGCCATAGTCCCATCGGGGTTCGCCATTCGTCAAATGTCTGTCGCTAGAGGTCATTACGAGTAAATATCACTGCTCATCTTCAATAACCGTGCAGCAGTAAGAAATACATCTTTGATAAGCGGCTGTAGCTCCCGCAATCGAACGTGCTAGACTCTGAGCAACGTCAGCACGACCCTCGTTAAGATTATCAGTTAGCGTAACAACCGTACTGACTAATGTGTTGTCACAAACGATAACTTGCTCAATAGTCGTGGAATCAAAAACACAAAGAGCGTGAGTAACAACAGCCGCACTCATTCCAAGCGACCAAGAATTATTCAGGCTAGCGTACCGAATGCATGCGTGATCATAAGCTTCACGCACATCGTTTTCAAATTTCGTATAACAGTTAGCCATACAGGCCGGATCAATAGCAAAGCCTTCTGGGCATACACCAACTGGTACTGGATGCAGATTAGTCGAATTGCAGTATGGATTAGTGGGTCCGGGCACTGGCGGACCAGTCTGCGTCGTAGACGGTGCCGTGAACGCAATAGCACCAAACGCTAGGGGAATAGCAGCAATCAAGCTTACAAGAAATCTTTTCATATAATTATGTCTTTCTGAATTGTTTTAACCACTTCTTCAAACACGTCCACTCGTCGCTTAACGGTATGACGTGCCATTACTTTATTGTAGCCATTCGTAGCAATACGAATACGTTCTACATCATTAGAGGCGTAATGTATAATCTTCTCGATAGCATCCTCTGCTGAATCATAATACACAACGTCTTCATTTTCGATGAATAATTCTTGTAGTTTAGTCTCTAATGGAAGACGATCTGTAATGACCATCTTGCCACAGGACATACCCTCGAAAATGCGACGAGTAATCTCTTTATACTGTGAGTGCTGAAATACCATCTTGCCCATACACAAACGCTTTGCGTGATCATCACCATAGAAGTAACGTTCGTTACTAAATTGTGGTCCAAGAGCAGCTTTAACAACCTCTGTCAAGCCATTGCCTCTTGGACCACAAGTTGTAACACAATCAAACTCTTCCTTGATTTCGGGACGGGGATGAAAGAGTCGCTCATCTGCGTGATGCGTCCAGTGTTCAGCCATGATACCAAACTGCCTGTAGTGCTCCACACATTGCCAATCAGGAGAAAGTACCGCATGTACCCTTGGTCCCTTTGGCCACATCATACGGTGTGACTGAGGTTCGTCACCAGCTTCATTAATCAAAACGACGCCTGGAAAGTATTGTTTATCAAATTGCATCGCATCCCATGGACCATAGTCCATCAAGAAGATAACATCTGGCTTATAGATGCCATTACGAAATTCAAACATCAAACGATTGATAGAGTCATTTGAATATGAACGTTCCTTACGCTTGGGCAAGAAGTCACCATCCGCATGATAAAGGTTAAAAGCCTTTACTTCGTGCCCACGAGAAATGAATTCTTGCTTGATGCCCATTGGAGTAGACCAAGTTTCTCCAAAATTCTCCCATGATGCATACAGCATAGCAATCTTCATTTGTAGTCCTCGAAGATACCGTAAATGTGACCACTCTCAATCATTTTCTTTAACTCCGAATCCTTGGCCTTAGAAAGACGCTCAACTTCTTCTGCTACTTCTGCTTGAGCATTACGTGACGAAAGTTCCTGTGCTAGATCGACAAGCGTTTGCTTCTGCGAACGCACAGCCTGAAGACGCTGTGAACGACTCATCTTCAGTTGCTCCATACCCTGTTGGTACAGCTTCATATGAGCGTTGTATTCTTTATGATATCTCTCATCAACAAAACGACGATACTGAGGATCGTTTTCTTCAATTTCGCCGCCTTGAGAACGCTCAAATAATCTTTCTTCTCGTTCTTTTCGTGCAAGAGCTTGAAAAGCAAGAACAAGTTCTAGTACAGAAGCAAACAAAGCCTGTTCTTCTACTTCTGTCAAACTCTCAGTTGACTTAATAACGCTAATGTACTCTTCAACGAACACTTCTCGTTCTTCATCATTGAAGTTGCGGAACGCCAACTTAAAGCGTGGCGTGTTCTGTAGCTTATTTTCAATGAAAGTAGCACGCTCATCGCGTGTCATCTCGTCTAGAGTCTTTTCGTCATCGCTATCGTCATTCTTGCCCTTAAGGATGCGAGCCACAGAACGAGCAGCGGTCTTACTATTCCAAGATTCTGGAAATTTTTCTCCCATCATCTTGGCAATGTCAACGTAAGTATTGCCTTGCTTGGAAAGTTGAATAACAAGGTCTTTCTCGTCTTGAGGGAACATCTTAGGCATTGTTAATAATCTCCGTCACAATCAAACGAATTTCTCGTTTAGTTCTGGCGGATATCTTTTCTCCGACCAGCATCTTTTCATAAAAAGGAATAAGACGAGGTGGCAGTACGCCGCGAATACTCTGATCTAGTAGCATAGCATCAGTTAGTTCGTCCTGATTATTGTCTAGTACATCGTCTTCAAGAGACGAGGGTCTACGTAAGTCGGCCTTCGCCGCCATATTTTCTCTGTACTGCACGATCTTATCACATCCTATTTCATCTATAGTACATGTTCGTCTCATGCGATCCCACAATGGACAACGAACACATGGTGGGTTATTTGGTACCCAAATACCTCTACGCATATTATACAAGAAATTACGCACGCATGTCTGCAAATACTTGTATGGCGAAGGGCCAATACGATCAGAATCAAAAAACGGCAAAACACGAAGACACTCAACCCTAACTTCCTGAGCTATATCTTCATGATCATAGCCAGGAATAGGATATCGTCTGCCCTCAGTGTTAATCAATGCCTCAACGATGTCGCTGATGTCACTGTAAGCTGGGGTACCGCTACTAGCGACTACAAAAGTCATTCCTTAATGTCGTTCTTTTCGCTATCCGTAACCGTCGTTGAGTTTTCGCAAATAATCTTCTTTTCGTCCATCTTGTCCATTGCTTTAGCAGGAGGAGTAATGGGCTTGAAATTAGGTGAAGCTTTGGCGATGCCCTGTGACACTTCCGGCTTCAGTTCGCCAGTGATTTTTTGAGGTACTTGCACTTGTGGATCTTCGTTTGGAGCGTGACGAGCGGTGTGTCCGCCAGTGTTGATGGATACAAAATTGAGGTTGTTCTTGTTATCTTTACTACGACTAATGCGTTGATTCATTGTTCTTACCTTCACTTGTGTTACAAAAGCGGTCAACGAGGTCATGCATGGTCTGCCTCAACCCTTCCGGTGACTCACCAATAATGAAAAACATGGGCTGTTGGGCAGCAATTTCACAAATTTTTGATCCGCGTCGTTCTGCCTCGGCCAATGTGTTGGGGCCAAATGCCACCATCTTGAAAGCCATTACCAGAGTGTTATCCGGTAACGACCCTTCAAGGGTTGCCAACTCTTCAGTAGTTACTAATTTAATTTCCATTTTCTGGGAAATCCATCATTTTACTTACCAAACCGCTAAAACCATGTAACTATAGTTCAGCATAGGCTGAGAAGAACATAGGCGGAGCCGAGTGTGACTAGCTATCTAAGCTAATATCTTGTCGCGGCATCATTAGTCTAATACACAGGCCAACTGATATTCCCTCTTTTTAAGCCGCCTCCCGTGCTAATGTTAGTTTAATCTAACGTGGTTCTTACGATAGGACACTCTCGACGGGAGGCGTGGGCATGATTAAGTTAATGGTTGGACCGTTTGCCATTTTGATGATGGCATGTACCACATCCCCAAAAGCCGAGCCAAGAATTCTATCTACAGCGTTACCTGAACAAGTGGTAAACGTAGTACATGAACCTGATGCATACTTTGTGCGTGTCAATTTTGTTCTCTTTACACAGGAAGTCGCTCAAGCTCCAGTAACAAGTCAAGCATTTCAGAACGCTCTTCGTGAATGGGCTGACGTGCTACCAATTGAGTGTGCGGTTTTATTGGAGCCACCGGCAACCTTTCCATTCAATCTGGATTCGATGGCCAATCAACGTGGCGTCATTCGGGTTCACATTGTGGACATCCATGCCCCACCATACAATCAACCACCTCAAATACTTGGCTTTTGGGATTGGAGTCAAAACTTATTGGCACTAAGTCGTACGATCTTGGAGCTAGATGCTGAAATGGCTCACGTCGTCGCTCTACATGAACTAGGACACGTTTTTGGTTTGCCGCATTTTTTGAATATAGGTGATCAGGCAGGATTTACTGGTTCTTACATGATTCCTGCGGAGTTTGATGCTCGTAAGCTAGTCATGTTTCCGGCTGTAGGCAACAGAAATAGGTCTTCGAAATTGACGAAATTAGAGGCAACACTAGCATGGAAAAATCTTCTGGGTCTGCAACAAGTTGGCCGCAATGACTGTTTCCAGTTGACAAGTCATTGCAAATGAGGTATCATCAAGTATGCGAGTAAACACTAAGTATGTAACTGAGTTCACAATCAAGAACGGTAAGATCCGTAGCAGCCGAGTCATTAATGGCGAGAATGCTAATTTGGCTCAGCAAGCTGCTATTAACACTGCGAAGTCTTTGCTCGCAGCGTTTGTGCGTTCTCGCTTGACGAATGATCAAGACTGTGTTATCAACATTCGTGTAAGATATGTAGAAACTCCTCGTGGACTAGAGCTGACTTTTAAGGTGTAATTTATGCGTAAAGATATGGCGAAATTGATTACCAAGGGACATAGCCGTTCGAGGTATACCTACAAGAAGAATCGTTTTCGTGATCTTGAAAATGCTCCCGATCGCGACAACATGAAGGGGCGTTTTTATGGCTGGGACGATGGTCCTCGCGATTATCTGACTCCCCTATACAACTTTTTAAAGCAGAACGTTGATCGCCCCTGGTCAAAAGTGTATTCTGAAATTTGTGCCGTTACAGATTGTCGTAATTTCAATGGCAAGCATCTGCGTGATCACATTGATCGTCAGGTTGTGTCCGAAATCGAGATGTCTCTTCGTCCTTACACACATCACTATTATTATGATACTAAAGGTATTCTTCGACGTGTTAGCGAGAAGCGTGAAGGACCATGGAGATCTAGACAGCTAGATCCTGATCTGTGCGTGATTGATGGTCGTCCGTATACCCGTGTTAATGATTGCTGGTTTGAAGGCGAATACTTTACGATACCGACCGAGAAACTGGAGTATCGGTATGTTCCTGGTGAACGCAAGATGCAATTGCTTCCGAAACGTTATGTTCGTGCTATTAAACAATTGAACAAAAAAGAGTTGAAGCGTCTCGGTCTGTCGAACGAGCCAGGATGGAATTGGTATGAATGATACACTTAATGACGTACTAAATAATCCCGCGATCAAGACTGGCCTTGGATTGCTTGTGGCCAGTCGTCCCGAACTTGGACTTGCATTAAGTATTGCTACAGCATTACTTAATGGATGGAATGAACAGGCTCAAACGAACATGGCTATTAAAACAATTGATGTGCAAGCAGCAGAACATATCAAGCGTCTTGCCACACAAAAACTACGTCCGACAGAACAGAACGAGATTGAAATTCGGTTACACGAGTTACTCACCATTCTCATTAAGTTAGGGAGAGTGTGATGAGGTTTTATGTTTACACGTCAACAAAAGACGAATTAGAATTCATTGATGAGGAATGTCTTGAGCAGTTTGCTGCACATGAATTTGATCTCGCCATTCATAAGTTTAGTGGTGTCGCTATTGATGCCGAAGACATTAATGGTGCTTTGATATCGTATTGTCATCCAACTAGTACACACGGCGAGTATCTGATGGTAGATGAGCCGCAAGCTACCATTGCGAGACGAGGCATTGCTGGACTACAAGAGTCTTTTAATCACGTCAAGGCTAAACTAGAATATCTGCGTGCATGTGTAAAAATTCAAGTTGCTATGGTTAAGATGCATGAAGCGAATCAGTTAATGAATGAAGCGGCAAACGAATTGTTTGTAGTACATCATAAACCCACAGAAACGCCTCCAGCAGTTGTTTTTAAGCGAATTAGCGAAGCAGCCGTTAACATAACGATTAAATATCATGGTGACACAAAGAAAACTGGATGAAGCGTATATGCATTGTGCTAGAGCCATAGCGGCTCTAAGTTATGCGGAACGTAAGAAGGTCGGTGCCATTGTGGTGACCGATGGTCACATTATTGCCGAGGGATGCAACGGCACTTATAGCGGTGCAGATAATCAATGTGAAACTGATGATGGTTTAGTTACAAAGCCCGAGGTCTTGCACGCCGAGTCGAATGCTATCGCGAAAATTGCTAAATCAACAAATAGCTCGCAGGATGCTACTCTGTATGTCACCTGCTCCCCATGCTACGAATGTAGCAAGATGATCATTCAGGCCGGTATCAAGCGAGTAGTGTACGACGAAGAATATAGGCTCGCCGAAGGGCTCGCCTTATTACGCAAAGCGGGGATTGTGGTAGAGAAGCTATAAGATATGCGACATTTTTCAGCAACAGGTCATAGACCTCCTAAGTTAGGCGGGTACGCTCCGTGCGAAAAGCACAGGGCAATACGTCGCCACATGAGAGATACATTGTTGCGGCTAAAGGCCGAACATGGCGACGTAACCATCTATTCAGGTGGTGCCAATGGCATCGACCAGTTTTGGATGGAAGTGGGACACCACCTGGAAATCCCCGTAGTAGCAATCCTGCCATTTCCGAGCTTTGATAAGCTCTGGCCGGTGTCAGGCCGCAAGCATTTGCGGAACCTTCTTGATAAGTGCGTTGAAGTGAGATACACTCACAGTGATGCTGAAATTACGGATAAGTCGTCTGCGATTCAAGCTATGCTTGATCGCGACATAGATCTTGTGAATGCCTGCGACGAGCTTGTAGCTTATTGGAACGGCACAAAGGGTGGAACCGCACACACGGTGGGGTTCGCTCAGAAGGCTGGTAAGCCAATCAACATCTTTAATCCTGAGACAATCATATGAAATTTCTACTTGCTCTTCTTTTCGCTTCCTGTAGCATTAATCAACCTCACGTTGATTTGATGGCCGGTGTACGTGACTTTGATAGTCGTGAAAGTTGGGAACAAACGGACCAACAAGTTGCGGTCGGTATCCAGGCTCACCTAGCTGGACAAGAAGGATTCGGACCAGAATTCTCACTGATTGTCAGTGACGACACTTCACGGGACGATCAGTACGTGAATCGTCCCGTGAATTACACCAAGTCACGCATTGAAGAACTTTCTATCGGTATGCGAAAGAACTTCATGCTTGGCGATTCTTTTCAAGTGTACGTAAGTGGTGGGCTCTCTGCTACCGCCCTTAAAACAAAAGTAGACGTTACGTATGCGGGAGAGTTTTCCGATCGTAGCGTGGCGTACTCGCCTTATGCACAAACGGGACTGAATTTTCTGTTTGACGAACACTATACGTGTGGTATCATGTATCGACGTACGTTCTGGGGCGAAGACGAAGACATCTGGATTAACGAACCGCCCACGGATAGCAACCTATTCATGTTCACGCTTGGCTATTCATTCTGAAAAATCTATTGACCGTGGCCGCTTTATGTGTTACTATACATTGCCACGATGGCTACATACTAGTGAGATAACATTATGAAAACTTCATACGTTGACGGATCGCACGCCGTCTGTCTTTGAGATCCAGGCCGGTGAGGGCGGAACAGACTCTAAGTTGTTCTGCGAGAATCTTGGATTGGCCTATGTTAAATATGCAAACAGCAATGGTTGCAAGCTTGAACACGAAGATTGGAGTTTAGGGAAGATATCGCTGGTTTTTAGCGGAACGAACGCAGCCAGTCTCTTTGCTGCCGAAGCTGGCAAACATTGCGTACAGCGAGTCCCACCTACGGAAAAACGGGGGAGGCGACAGACCTCAATCGTAACGGTCGCTGTGACGCAACTGGCTTCGGAAGCTTTAGTCACTAAGCTCAATATGAGCGAAGTGACTATAATGACTAAGAGGGGAAGCGGTCCTGGCGGTCAACATCGCAATAAAACAGAATCTTGTGTTGTTGCCCGACACGATCCGACTGGTATTAGCGTAACTATTGATGGGAGAGAGCAGCACTCCAATAAGCGGCTCGCACTCAAGGTTCTCGCAGCAAGACTTGAAAAAGAAAAAGTGGCGGGGATAAACGCTAAGGCCGCAGCCGCTAAGCGACAACAGGTTGGCAACGGTGGTCGCACAGAAAAGATTAGAACTTATAACTTCATCGACCAGCGAGCCGTGGATCACAGAACAGGTGTTAAGACTAATAGGGTTGAAGATGTAATTGGTAGGGGCAGGTTTGAATTGCTGAAATGATCATTCATGATGTAAAACCATTCAAGCAACAGACTCGCTGGAGTTGCGGCCCAGCGAGCCTTAGGACGGTTTTGTACTATCAGTTTGGCTTGGATTTTACCGATCGTGAACTGGCTGTTGTTCTTGGTGCTACCGAGAACGGCATGAGTGATTTTGAGCATGGCTTGAAGATCCTTGGGTTTGATTTTAAACAAAGTGATCATGGGAATTTCAATAAGCTTAAAAAAGCGTTGGCGAAACACCAACTGCCAATCGTCCATGTCGTTATGAAAGACGGCATCGGCCATTACATGACAGTGACCGGCTATGACGACATGGACGTTATTTTGAGTGACCCCTTTACTGGCACAATTGTCAAATATGGGATCCCTTTTTTCCTTGGCGTTTGGAAAATCGAGGAACGCGAATCCTCAACTCGCTGGTTTCTTGTTGTGACTGGACGAAGTAAGCATAAGGTACAAGCATTGATTCGACAGTTGCAAAACGTTCAGAGGAAGCTAAGCACATGAATTGGTGGCTCTTTTTCGTCGGCGTCGGCCTAGATGTTATCTGGGTACTCTGGATGAGTGCCGTCGAAAAGGAATGGCCGATTCGTGCTGGCTTCTGGGGTATGGCTACTGCCGCAGTCGGTCTATTCGCTACGATTGAGATTGTGAATGACTGGCAGCATGCTATACCGTACTTAATTGGTTTGTTTGTCGGCTCATATGTCGGAGTTCTGTTAAAAAAGAAGAAGAAATATGCGTAAACAATCTAGCTTGACTATTGTGATGGGAGTCGTCGATCGCGGCGACTTCTCTTGCATTTTGCCTCTTGATAATGGCAAGAAATACAATCGCTTTGTGTGTTCCGGCCAGCCCGCACTTATGGGTGCTCACGTCTATACCGAAAATACCGAAGGTGTTGCTCTTTGTTCTTTGCGAATCAATAATGGTACGCTTGAACGTGACGCCGCTGGAAAGTGGATGTGGCGTGGCATCGTTCGTTATGACTCGCTTTGCATTACCGCTCCCCACGGCAATGTAATTGTCACTGAGGATGGCGAGATTACACCTACACTGACATTGCACACTGGCGACATCCTCAGCTTCTTGCCGCGTGCCACTATTTCTCAACGCTTCGCTGTCTGCCGTCCAGAGCTGATTGCCCTGGCGGCAATCAAGCTTAGAATGGAAGATTTAGAAGATCATCCGTGGCAGCCCCTTAAGCGTGGCTATGGCCCGAGCAAGATTCCTTTGCCCAATGTCGATAATCAAAACTACGAGGCTAGCTCGCTAGCCGAGTATGAAGCTTGGATCAATGCTTGGCGTACAGGTCAACCAAAAGGTGGCTGGGAAAGTGTAGCTCCACGTATTGGTCCACGCATGGGTGCTGGTGAGCCGGAAGCGTACACGCACGGCGGTAATGGTATCGACGTAAACCACGGTTATGAGCAATGTCGCGGTAACACACTGTTACGCCGCTTTAAACACAATAGATGGATGGATCGCATGAATGTGGCCATCTTCGATGGTCGTGGCCGTCAATTGACCGTCCTTGAGGTCAATACATCAGTGCAGCAAATCACTGGTCCGGGTTTCTGGCAATGGCAGAATGATCTTTCTACGTTCCTTAGAGGGGAATGGGGAAACACACAGTATCCGCAATTCAATCCTGGCCCATCAACGAATGCGGATGAGTGGAACGTATACTCGATCGACACCGCTCACATGATTCGTGCCGCTTCAAACGGCATAGCCGTTTGGGAGTATACCCACGACCCTATGATTGCCGACGATCTTGTGATGCTGTTTGAGAACACGCGATTCACAGAATTTTCGGATCGTGAGGACGCAGTGTCTCACGATCCGAGTTACACGGCTCCGTCGATTAATGCAATGGCATATCAGATCAACTTGAATCCGCATAACGGAGCAGTGATTGACAGAAGGTTCGCTTGGAGCTTGTATCTGGGGGCACAGGTGCATCGAATGGGATTTCATCGCACTTCGTGGCTTTCAAAGATGGTCAGCCTTATGGATGAGGCCGTAATGCCTAACGGTATTGTTGGAACTTACTATTCTGACTACTTCCCAGCTAATACGACGGGAATTCAGACGTTCCATGAAATGCTTGTATGGATGGCATACCATGCTGCACAAACACAATTGAAAAAATCGCCTGCCGCAAGGTTGACGGCTGTTTGTGCAACGATTCTTGACATGCCATCAATTGATGACGAGTATTCACAAGGTGCCGCAAAAGGACCTCCGCATTGGATTTGGACTCATGTCAACTTGGTACCCGTACCTGTGAGCGTATCTAACAGTAACGGGTTTGGCGATCCGGCACACACGAATAACCTGCTCGCACTCACATACATGAGTACTCGCAGGTTAAAATGGTTGAACGTTTCCTTACGCCATTGGGTCGTCGCTTCAAGTAGGGAAGCGAAGCTAGCAAGCTTGCGTGCGATGAGCGATAAGAGTTGGGGAGCTTGTTTGGAAGCAGTCCTGGCTCGCACAGCCTAAGACCTGAGGAGATAGCTTCTGAAAAGTGCGTCGCCCTGTGGAAAAGCCACCCCCCGTCTCACCGGGTAACGGAAAAGTTTTCCACCGTGAAAAAACCCCCCTCCCCTGCCATTATGGCATCGACTGCCATATGGGCGGGGGAGTGGAAAACTCTTCAGTGTGAGAAGATTATTCTTCCCACTTGGAATAGTATTCGGTGTCGATGCAATCCGCACAATCGTGCTCGTT
>Ga0105050_10000155_pt1 | contig 91925 bp, 88 predicted proteins | sample FRY01_FD_78088 | JGI IMG/M metagenome (GOLD analysis project Ga0105050, IMG submission 78088) | Freshwater microbial communities from Lake Fryxell liftoff mats and glacier meltwater in Antarctica - FRY-01 | ecosystem: Environmental > Aquatic > Freshwater > Ice > Glacier meltwater ... | reverse complement strand
TTGATCAACCGTCGGAAATGCCGCTCGTTTCGCTACCTGTGCGCTGTGCACCAACGCTTTTTAACCACGAGACAGAAAATGATTAAAAACAATCACTTGACGGGTCAATACATATCAGTCGTTTCATCCGCCATTTGCGTCAGGTGGTGTGCCAGCGAGTAAGGAAATAAGCCCTCATGCGATCAGATTTTGCTTTTCATCATCAGCACCGTGTGCGTTGGTCAGAGTGCGACCCTCAGTGGGTGGTGTTTAATGGTCATTACTTGACGTTTTTTGATGTGGCGATCACTGAATACACGCGCGCTGTGGGTCTACCAAGCGTGATGACTCAGCAAAGGTCGGGTGCTCAGTTCTTTGCACGCAAAGCCACCGTTGAATATCATGCGCCAGCCAAGTACGACGACATGCTCGATATCTGTGTGCGTTTGGCGTATCTCGGTCGCAGTAGCCTGCGCTTCGTGATTGAGGTTTACAAGGATCAATCGCTTTTGACCTCAGGCGAGTTGGTATACGTCTATGTTGACACGGCTTTGGGGGTGAGTGTTGCTTTGCCCGAGGTGCAGCGAGCTGCGGTTTTGGCTTATGAAATCACGCCGATAGAACTCGGTGCCTCAGGCTTAGACGCGGCTTCAGTGGCAAAAACAAAAATTTAATGGTGAGTGTTTGACATGAATATTCTTATCACCGGTGGTGCTGGCTTTTTAGGATCAAAGCTCGCCAAAACCCTTTTGGAGATCGGGTCGCTATCGGATCGACCCATTGGTTCGTTGGTCTTGACCGATCGGGTTGAGCAAGGTGACCCGGCCATCAGCAGTGATCCGCGCGTCACGACACACACGGGTGACCTGCTAGAGACATTACCGGTTTTATTTGACACGCCGTTTTATCCTTTTGATGCGGTGTTTCACTTGGCCTCAGCCGTATCGGGTGATTGTGAGTCTGACTTTTCTCTGGGTTTGCGTGCCAATTTGGCAACCACAGAGCATTTGTTGGAGTACCTCAGGCGCCAGGCTGAACAACATGGGGTAGTGGCGCAATTGTTCTTTGCCAGTTCAGTGGCCGTTTTTGGCGGCGATGCAGGCGTGCCGATGCCTGCTGTCATTACGGATAGCACGCTGGCTGTGCCGCAATCGAGCTACGGGATTCACAAATTTATCTGCGAGCAGTTAATTGCAGATTACACCCGCAAAGGTTTTATCGACGGACGGGCGGCTCGACTCATGACCGTTTCGGTTCGCCCTGGACGCCCCAATGGCGCGGCTTCTGGTTTTTTATCTGGCATGATTCGCGAGCCTTTGGCAGGCGAGCAGGCTGTTTGCCCAGTCCACCCGCAAACGCAAGTGGCCTTGGCCTCACCAGACCATACCATCGAGGGTATCTTGGCGGTGATGCAAGCGTCACGAGAAAACTTGCAGGGCCGCACAGCAATCAATTTGCCGGCACTAACGGTGAGCATCGCCCAAATGCAGCAATCACTGATCGACATCGCCGGTAAAGAGACGGCTGACCTGATTCGGTTTGAGCCCGATGATGCGATTGCCCGAATTGTGGGCGGTTGGCCAGCGAAGTTTGAGTGCAAGCGTGCCCAGGCTCTCGGTTTGAAGCCAGACGCTTCATACGACAGCGTGATTCAACAATACATAGAGTCGTTGGCTTAATGTAGGCACTGGATTAATGTAGACCTTGGCAATGGGGTAGGGGAGCCCTGTCGTTGTTTGTGATTTTTGCATGTGGCTTCTTTAGCATGTGGCTTCTTTAGCATGTGGCTGCATTAGAGGGCTTTGTCACCAAAACATCACTGAAGTGTCATGCGCCTGTCAAAAGGGCTGGGCAAGATGACCTTTTATGAGCGCCTCTTATCCTGCAACGCCAACACGCACCCAAGCCCACTATCGGGCCATCTGGATATCCGATGTGCATTTGGGTACAGCTGGCTGTAAAGCAGAGTTCCTGTTGGACTTTTTACGTTTCAATGAGTCTTGGGATCTGTATCTTGTCGGTGACATCATCGATGGCTGGCAACTCAAAAAGAATTGGTACTGGAAGCAGTCTCACAACGATGTGGTTCAAAAAGTGTTGCGTAAGTCTCGTAAGGGTACGCGCGTGACTTACGTGGCCGGCAACCATGATGAAGTCTTGCGTCAATTCATAGGCATGGCTTTTGGTGAAATCCGTATCGTCAACGAAACTTCGCACCATTTGCTTGATGGTCGCAAGTTATGGGTCACCCATGGTGACTTTTTTGATGGGATTATCCAGCACGCCAAGTGGTTGGCGTATTTTGGCGATAGCCTCTACACACTGATACTAAAACTCAACGACGCGTTTAACCGCACCCGTCATCGGTTTGGGATGTCTTATTGGTCCTTGTCACAGTATCTCAAGCATCGTGTCAAAAACGCGGTGTCCTTTATCACCGAGTTTGAACAAGTCTTGGTCAATGAGGCACGCCGTCGCGGATTCGATGGGGTGGTGTGCGGACACATTCACAAAGCCGAAATTCGCATGATTGACGATGTTCTTTACTGCAACGATGGCGATTGGGTGGAAAGCCTGTCGGCTCTTGTTGAGACCCATGAGGGCGAGCTCAAACTGATCCATTGGCCCCACCGCGCACAGGCCGGTGAAAAGGAAATTGAAGATGACCGTTCACCAGCCCATTCAACCCCCCATTCAACCCCCCCTTCAAATCCCTTTGCCCAACATGGCTGAAATCCTTGATCAGGCTGTGCTTGGGGCGGCACACAGCAATGTCAGGGATGGGCGCGTGGTCGTGACACAGAACCCCGTGATTAAAAAACTCTTGATCGTGACTGACGCTTGGCAGCCCCAGGTCAATGGCGTTGTTCGAACCCTAGGCAATACACGGTCTCAATTAGAGGCTCTTGGCATGGCCGTCGAGATGTTGACACCGCAGTCATTTAAGACCTTGCCGTGCCCGAGTTACCCGGAAATACGCCTATCATTGACCACCCGTGGGCGAGTGCAACAAATGATTGAAGCAATCAATCCCGATGCCCTGCATATTGCCACTGAGGGGCCATTGGGTTGGGCTGCTCGCGGCGTTGCTGTGGCGTGCCAGTGGACGTTCACGACGGCTTACCACACGCGGTTTCCCGAATACGTTAATGCTCGCATTGGTATTCCCTTAAGTTGGTCTTACGCTTTGTTTAGGCGTTTTCACGGTGCGTCAAGTGCGGTGCTTGCGCCAACCCCAGCGATTGTTGAGGACCTACGCACGCGAGGCTTTAATCATGTGGTGCATTGGACACGGGGCGTGGATCATGCGATTTTTTATCCAAGGATTGAGCAGATACCGCCGAATAAAACCAATCCGATTTTTCTGTATGCCGGTCGATTGGCGATTGAGAAAAATGTTGAAGCGTTCTTGCGATTGGATTTGCCAGGTCAAAAATGGGTGGCTGGCGAAGGCCCCATGACGGTGACACTCAAGAAAAAATATCCCAACGCCCGTTACATTGGTGTGGTCTCTCAAGATGAGTTGGCCCATCTTTACAGCCAAGCCGATGTTTTTGTGTTTCCAAGCCTAACCGATACTTTTGGCTTGGTGATGGCAGAAGCCATGGCCTGCGGCTTGCCAGTGGCAGCGTTCCCCGTAATGGGACCCATTGACGTGGTGGGTCAAAGCGGTGCTGGCGTTTTGGATGAAGACCTGCGAGCAGCCTGTTTGGCTTGCCTTGATATTTCGCGCGACCGAGCCACTGCTCGTGCGAGCCAGTTCACGTGGTCGGTGGCAACAGCTCAATTTTTTGCAGTACTCAAGCCCATGCGAGCGCGTAGCGAGTCGTAGATCGGTTCGCCGCGCAAGAGGCTGGCGACCAAAGCTGCCATCACACTGGCCATAAGCAATGGGATCATGAGGGAAACCGTGCCACTCATCTCGCAGATCAACAAAATACCAGTAACGGGTGCGCGAACCACTGCGGTAAAAAAGGCCGCCATGCCGACCAGCGCGAAGGCGCTCGGGCTTAGCAAGTCAGTGGCAGGCATGAGGACGTTAGCGCCAGAGGCAAACAGCGCACCTGTTGCTGCCCCGACCAGCAGTAGTGGTGCGAACAAACCGCCGGGTGTCCCCATCGAGTAGGACAAAGGCCCAAGCACCCAGCGCACCAGTAACAGCACCAGCAAAGCGCTCATGCCAAGTTGGCCTGCCAAAATGGTGTTGACCTGTAACTCACCGCCACCCACCCATTGCGGTTGCCAATAAGCCACTAGACCGACTAATGCACCAATAACGCCTGCTTTGACAACAGGCGAGATTTTGGGGGCAGTGTTATTAAAGAGATTCAAACCCAATAAGACGCTCTTGTTGTAAAGCACACCCAAGCCACCGACCAAAGCCCCAAAGACGATGTAGAGCATAAGCTCAACCGTGCTTGTGGGTAAAAAGTCGCTCACCAGGAATTCGACCTCATTGCCAAAGTAGTCGCGGTAAACCGCCATGGCGGTGGCAATGGCCACTAAAGTGGTCAGCACCCGGCGCATGGTCGTTCGGTGTGCCACTTCTTCGATGACGAAGGCCGCACCCGATAACGGGGCGTTAAAAGCCACCGATAGGCCGCAGCCGGCCACGGCGGTGTAGAGCATCGATCGATCGCTCTGATTGAATCCGAACAATCTGCCGCATTGCGTACCAATCACAGCGGCCATTTGGATGGTTGGACCCTCACGCCCAAGCGCCAAACCTGGCACCATGGCAAATAAACCGCCGAGGTATTTGATGGGCAGAACTCGAAGTGGTGCGGGCTCGGCTTGCTCGCGCATAACCGCTTCGACGTGCTGCACCCCGCTGCCTGCGGCGCTTGGCGCATAGCTGACCAACCAGCGAGCAATGGCCACGCTCACGGCAACCACCACCATGGCGGCAAGCCAACCGGGCAAGCCTAAGAATCCGTTTGTTTTCCAGTGGGCGAGTAGGTCTAGAAACCCGGCGCCACCGTGGTTCAGTAGCCAGTGAAAACTGCCGCCGACCAACCCAACCAAAATACCAGCCACTGCGGCCACAAACAAAAGCGGCACTAGCGCACGTGTCATGGTGTCAAATGATTCTTCGCCTTGAGCGGTTTCTCGAGCCATCTATTGTCCTTTGTCGCAATTGGTTACAAGCTAACGAATCGTAACCGTTGTCGAATAAATTGTGCAGGGCGTTGAAAAATCAGGGGTTTACGCCTAAGACCTTGGCTCTCTATGGTGATTGGGCTGACGCGACCGTTTCACGGTGCTAATATTCACGCTTCTTGATCTGAAAACCGACACAAAAAAATGGTAGAGACAATGAATGTGAATGCTCCGGCTTATGTCAAACACGAAGGTTTAAAGCGCTGGGTCTCTGAAATCGCCGCTAAAACCAAACCCAGTCGCATCGTTTGGTGTGATGGCTCTGAGCAAGAGTACGCCCAACTGTGCGCTGAAATGGTGGCTGCAGGCACACTCATCGCCCTCAATGCGCAATTGCGTCCGAATTCGTTTCTCGCCCGCTCGGCACCCGATGATGTGGCGCGTGTCGAAGATCGTACCTTTATTTGTACGCCAATCCAGTCCGAAGCAGGCCCGACCAACAATTGGATGGCACCTGACGAAATGCGTCAAACCCTAGCGGGCTTGTTTGACGGTTGTATGCAGGGCCGAACGCTCTATGTGGTTCCCTTTTCGATGGGGCCTTTGGGTTCACCCATTGCTCAAATCGGCATCGAATTAAGCGACTCGCCTTATGTTGCCGCCAATATGCGAATGATGACGCGCATGGGCCGAGCCGTCTATGACGTCCTCGGCGCAGACGGTGAATACGTACCCTGCGTGCACTCGGTAGGCGCGCCCTTAGCCGCTGGCCAAGCTGACGTGGCGTGGCCGTGCAACAGCACAAAGTATATTGTTCACTTCCCCCAAACCCGTGAGATTTGGTCATACGGATCTGGTTACGGTGGCAACGCGCTTTTGGGTAAAAAATGCTTTGCCTTGCGTATCGCATCGACGATGGGCCGCGCAGCCGCCGACCAAGCGGGCTCTGCTGGCTGGCTGGCCGAGCACATGTTGATCCTTGGGGTGCAAGCGCCGTGGGGCAAGAAATACCATGTCGCTGCTGCTTTCCCATCAGCTTGCGGAAAAACCAACTTTGCCATGTTGATTCCGCCTGCAGGCCTGTCGCAACAGGGCTGGAAAATTACCACCATCGGTGATGATATCGCTTGGATTAAGCCTGATGCTAAGGGTCGTTTGCGCGCCATTAATCCCGAAGCCGGCTATTTCGGTGTGGCACCAGGCACCAACGAGCAGTCGAACTTTAATTGCATGGCATCCTTGAAAGAAAACGTGATTTTTACCAACGTGGCGTTGACCGATGACGGCGATGTTTGGTGGGAAGGTATGACCAAAACGCCACCGGCGCACTGCATTGACTGGCGTGGCAATGATTGGACCCCAGATGCGGCGAAAAAGGACGGTATCAAGGCTGCGCACCCAAACGCGCGGTTCACGGTCAGCGCCATTCAAAACCCTGTTTTAGATGAGGCTTGGGACGATCCCGCTGGTGTAGAAATCGACGCCTTTATTTTTGGTGGTCGTCGCTCATCAACAGTGCCGCTGGTGACTGAGGCCCGTAGCTGGGAAGAGGGTGTTTACATGGCTGCCACCATGGGATCAGAAACAACCGCTGCTGCCATGGGTAAGCAGGGTGTGGTGCGTCGTGATCCCTTTGCGATGCTGCCTTTCTGTGGTTACAACATGGCCAATTATTTCTCTCATTGGCTAAAGTTAGGCGAACAGATCGAGGCCACAGGCGTGGCATTGCCTAAGATTTTCTGCGTTAATTGGTTTCGCACTGACGATCAGGGCCGATTTGTTTGGCCAGGCTTCAGTGAGAATGCCCGCGTACTAAAGTGGATGCTGGCGCGCATTGAAAACAATGCCGGTGGTGTTGAGCACGTCTTTGGCGTGACGCCACGCTACGAGGATTTGGATTGGGTGGGTTTGAACTTCTCTGAGGATCTCTTCAAGGCGATTACGTCAATTGAAACTGACGCTTGGAAGCAGGAATTCAAATTGCACGACGAACTGTTCGAGACACTTTCCGAAGGTTTACCGCCAAATTTGCTTAAAATTCGTGTCGAACTAGAAGCCCGACTGGGTTAACGGCTGGCGTTTTTGTGACCAATCGAGCTTTTTAAGAATTAATTTGCGAAACAGAAAACCCGCCGTTTTGGCGGGTTTTCTGTTTCGCAATGTTTCAGGCGCGCATCGGTTGCGGTCTGCGTCATTCGATGGCTTAATCTAACGGTAATTGTCCTAATCCATTAAATCAACATCCATTGCCCGAGGTGGCTCATGACGCTAGACGCGATTTCGCACCGTGAACGCAACGCCAAAATTTTGGCAACGCTAGGGCCTGCCAGTAGCGATCGAAAGACTATCCATGCGCTTTTTAAGGCGGGTGTGGATGTGTTTCGGTTTAACTTCAGTCATGGCACACACGCTGATCACCAAGCACGCTATGAACTGGTGCGTGAAATTGAAAGTGAGGTTGGCCGTCCTGTCGGGATTTTGTTGGATTTGCAGGGTCCAAAGTTAAGGCTTGGCGCCATCGAAGGCGGCAAGATCGTCGTTACGATTGGGCAAACACTGGTGCTCGATCTTGACCTTACGCTGGGCAATTCAGTGCGTTTGCCTATGCCGCACCCAGAGATTTTTGCAGCCATCAAAGCCGGTGACGATCTGCTGATTGACGATGGCAAGGTTCGCTTACGGGTTCTAGAGGCCAATGCGCAGTCGGCTAAGGTCGAAGTGCTCAATGATGGTGTGTTGTCAGATCGCAAAGGCGTGAATGTTCCTGGTGCCATATTGCCGATGTCGGCCTTAACAGAAAAAGACCGAAAGGATTTGGACTTCGGCTTGTCGTTAGGCGTCGATTGGGTGGCGCTGTCGTTTGTGCAACGACCTGAAGACATTGAAGAGCTCAAGGCCATTGTGGCCGGTCGCGCTTGGACCATGGCCAAGCTCGAAAAGCCTGCAGCGATTGCTTCGCTCGAGGCTATCATCGCCGCGAGCGACGGCGTGATGGTGGCACGTGGCGATTTGGGTGTTGAGTGTGCGCCAGAAGATGTGCCCGTGCTTCAAAAACGGATTATTCGTGCATGCCGTGAGGTCGGCAAACCGGTGGTCGTGGCCACCCAAATGCTTGAGTCGATGATTTCATCACCAGTACCCACCCGTGCCGAGGTCAGCGACGTTGCGGGTGCGATTTATGATGGTGCCGATGCGGTTATGTTGTCGGCTGAGTCGGCCTCTGGGATCTACCCAGTGGCGGCAGTCACCATGATGGATCGAATCATTCGCGCCACAGAAAACGACCCTCTACAGCGCTTGACGATGCAAGCGGTTCAGTCTTATCGGGACACGACCACTCAAGATGCCATTTCTGCGGCCATTCGGACGGTGGCCGAAACGTTACCAGTGGCGGCAACCGTTGCCTTTACATCTTCAGGGTCGAGCGCGCTTAGAGTCGCCCATGAGCGCCCACGCACACCCATTTTGAGCCTAACACCGAACATCAGTGTTGCCCGACGTTTGACTTTGGTATGGGGTGTGCATTCGACACAAGCCGCCGATGTGACTGATACAGATGAAATCGTCACCCACGCCACGGCAGCGGTAAAACGCCACGGCTTTGGTGAGCCAGGCCTGGCGGTTTTGGTGGCAGCGGGTACGCCTTTTGGCGTGTCGGGCACGACCAATTTGCTGCGTATTGTATGGTTGCAGTAAGTGACTGGTGCTGGGCGACGGTTTTGGTCATTGGCGTCGCGCAGTGGTTCACTTACTGGCACCGGCTCAAGCTTTGGTTTGCTCTAAAACTTGTCTAACGAGTTGCTGCAGTGCTGAGGGCGCGAGCGCACCGCTTACGCGTTGAATCGATTGGCCACGATGAAAAACCACCAAGGTTGGTATTGAGCGAATTTGATGGGCAATGGCCACGCTTTGATGGGCTTCGGTGTCGATTTTTGCAAAAGCAATTCGGCCACCATGTTGTTTGGCGGCAGCGGCAAAGGTAGGGGCAAACTGCTGGCAGGGTCCGCACCACGGCGCCCAAAAATCCACTATCACGGGTAAGGTGCTGGCTTGAAGGTTTGTTGGCTTTTGGGTGAGTTCTGACAAAGCACTTGCATCCAAAGAAAGCACGCCCTCGAGCATGGGTTTGCCGCAAGCACCACAATCCGGTGATTCAGCCAAACGATCGACCGGCAGACGATTTTTTTTGTGGCAATGGGGACAGGCGACTACCATTTGGAACTCCTGTTTTTAAATGACACGTGTTGCGCTTTTGTTTTGGTTGAGTCTGAGCGCACGATATCTTTAAATATAAATTACTTCTTGTGCGATGCCAGCTGTTTTGTTCAGATGCGTTGCCATTGCGTTTGATTTTTGGCAAAAAAGACAACAATGTTATCTGGCATTGGTATGCTGTCGATTCGAACCGCCTGATTCTCTCTCGATGGCGCATTGTTTCAAGGCACAAATTGACAAACGACACGACACACCATCGCGCCTTCTTGGCGTTACTCATTGCGATCTCATTGGCGTTCGTGTGGCTACTGACGCCTTTTATGGCAGCGATTTTTTGGGCAATCGTGATTGCCATTTTGTTTGCGCCACTGCAGCGACGCTTATCGTTACGTTTACCGCGGTCCCCCAATTTGGCCAGCCTCATCATGCTGTTAGTGATCGTTTTGATGGTTTTGTTGCCCATGGGGTTCTTGGTGCAGTCAGTTGCTGCAGAGGTGATTCAACTCTATAAATTGGTACAAGCTGGGCAGTTTGGTCTTGGCAATCAGTTAGAGCAGGTCTTTGACGCATTGCCTGAGTTTTTGCGACCATGGCTGGAGCGTGCGGGTCTGGCCGATGTTGAGGCGATCAAGTCGTACGTTTCGCGATTCGCGGCACAGGCCGTGCGAGTGGTGGGCAATCAAGCGATCAATGTGGGACAGAACACATTCCTATTTGTCTTGAGTTTGGCCATCATGTTGTATTTGTTGTTCTTTTTGCTTCGCGATGGCGCAGTCTTGTCAGCCTTGGTTAGAAGGGGGTTGCCGTTGACGACCAATCAAAAAGAGCAGTTTCTCGATAAGTTGGCAACGGTAGTGCGTGCCACAATCAAAGGTAATGTTGCCGTGGCCGCCGTGCAAGGCGCGCTCGGCGGCTTGATTTTTTGGATTTTGGACATACCATCTGCCATCCTTTGGGGGACCTTGATGGCGATTTTGTCGTTGCTGCCAGCCGTGGGGGCCAGCTTGGTCTGGGCGCCCGTGGCGGTTTACTTTTTGGCAACAGGTGCGATTGGTGACGCCATCATATTGACGTTATTTGGCGTTTTGGTGATTGGTTTGGTTGATAATGTGTTGCGCCCAATTTTGGTGGGTAAAGACACACGGTTGCCAGATTACTTGGTATTGATTTCCACGCTTGGGGGTTTGACACTGTTTGGCCTTAGCGGGTTTATTGCAGGCCCTTTGATTGCCGCCTTGTTTATGGTGGCTTGGGATCTGTTCATGAGCATGAGAGAGGATGCTTCTGGCCCCTCGGATCAAGTCGAAGGGGTCGCAGGCGAGTCCAAGCCTAAGGCTTGACGGGCTGCTGTGACCGTCTGGGTGCTTTCACACAGAAAAACAACAATGTCTGACGGCGCCATCACTTCTAATATCTCAAGTAAGGCCTCTGTTTGGTCTTCAACGCCTGTCAGTGCGCCAACGTGCACGGGTGAACCGCGTTCAAACACCGCCCGAGGCACCAGATAGACCAGTGCATTAGGGTCGGGTGGCCCAACCAGTAATAAAACCGTGAGCGTAAAGACTTCGTGGCTAGGGTCCGCGTTGGTGAGGTCGGCAACGGCCAATTCTATTTCAACCCAGTCAGGCAATTCAGCATTAGGCACCAGGCGTGGCGTTAGTCCCTCAATCATGTCGTGCTCGTCTCAAAGTGTTGCGATTGGTTGGCTTTTTAAGCGGCCGTGGTTTTTTGATTGGCGCCAAGCGCCTCAGTCAATGCCACCAGCAGTTGGTTAAGTTCGGCTGTCATCAGCATAAAGTCGCCATCCAGCTTCTCTTCTGGCGTCGCTCCCGCCTCAGTATTTGACCTGTCTTGAAGAATGTCCAGCGCATTCACTCGCTTGCAGTCAGCCGTGTCAGTGAGCATAAAACTGATGCGATCCTGCCAAGTGAGTGCCAAACGTGTGCATTGGTAGCCCGCTTGAACGTGACGTGTGATGGCGTCCTGACTTAACTCATGGCGCGTGTATCGGATGACTGCAGCACTGTCACTTGTTGATTGCCACTGGCTTTCTGGATCAAGTGTGAAGCCATCGGGTGCTAACCCAGCGATCATCCAATTGGTCATCAGGCCAGCCACAGAGTGCGACAGTTGCAAAGGCTCCACCGGGTAGGGGTAAAGAGACTTGCCCAAGGCTGAAAGCACGTCTTCAGCTTGCCCAGTCGAGGTGGCATCAACAACTAGCCAACGGTTCACTGGATCAACCCAAACGTTAATGTCGCGTGCAATCCGAAACGCACGTGGCATCAATTCATCAGTCACGGTTTGTTTGAGATCTTTGATTTGCTTACGACCTGGCTTGTAGCCTTGTTCAGCCTCCATGAGGAGGGCACGGGCTTTTGTTTCTTGGTTGACAACGGATGCCGGCAGGAGTTTTTTCTCTAAGCGCAACGCCAGTAGGTACTGGCCCTGAACAGGAACGGCTAATCTGTCGTCGTTTTCACGCGGTGCAACCCAGCCGAGTGCGGTTGCGGATAAATCGTCGCTACTGGCAAAGGCATGTGATTTCAGTGCCTCGCCGATGGTTTCGACACGGTCAGCCCAATGGGGCGTGAGACGGAAAATTTTGAGATTTCTAAACCACATAGCGAAGAACACCTAGCCCGAAAGCAACATTGAATGGGAGGCTAGTGTAGCGCGCTCGCGCCAAGGGTCAGTGTCGTCAGTCGGGGCAATGGGGTGGTTTTGTCATGCCTTCAAAACAGGTATGCACCAGCAGGTCAACAATATCAGCGTCACTGAAGGCGCCGCCATTTTTAAGAAAATCAGCCACAGGATCGCAGGAACGGGCGTAGATCGTGTAAAGAATAACCTCGCCAGGTAATGCAGCAGATAGGTCGCCTGCGCCTTGAGCTTGCGTGATCCAGTCGCCGAGCTGTTCGGTCAGTGACTCGAGTTGTTGCACATAGGGAACATGGGCCAACAACGTTTGTTGGATGCTTGACCGTGTAGAGGGCAAAGAAGGCATGGTGCCCGTCAAGTGTATCGCCACTGCCCAACGGACCACTGATTTGAGTTTGTTTAGGGCCGACATGTGGTTAGGTAGGGCTTTCGCCATCGAGACCGCATCTTCTAAAAAACGCGTCATTGAGGCGGCGGCCAGGCTGTCCTTTGATTCGAAGTGCTTATACAAGCTGGCTTTGGCAATGCCCACTTCGGCGGCCACTTCGTCCATCGTCATCAAGTCGTAACCCTTTTGCGCCAGTAAACGGTTGACGGCATCTAAAATAGCGTCCTCTCGAAATTGGTGCTGCTGCTGTTTGAATGACAATTTATTGGGCGCTGTTATGGCCATGGGTAGGATCCGTGTTGCGACTAAACATGAAATAGTGAGCCACCAAATTCATTATTGAACTTGTCAGTTCATTTTTTATACTGCATAGTATGCATTGTGACCAATAATGATTCCAACGCATGTGTTTGTTTGGCAAATCATGACACTTTATTTAACGCTAAAAAGTTAGTATTACAGCCACTATTTTGAATGCCTCGAGATGAATCAAGGTACTTGTGGCTAGCTAAGGCGTACATAGTGCAAAACCAGAGACCTATTATGCCCGTATCCGGATTGTTTGACGATGCCCATTATGCTCACGCGAGTCCCGAGGCGTTGCCACAAGCTTTGAGGCAACGCTGCCCTGGTGATTGGGCCGTCCAAGGTCGAGGCTTGTTTACGTGGAGCGTTTTTCGGGTCTACGAGGCATCGCTCTTGGTGCAGCAGCCATTGAGCGTTAATGCAATTGAGACGGATTTCAGCACTTTGTCACCTTTTGCCTTGGACCTGAATTACCTGCGTAATGTGTCAGCGGCACAAATCGCACAGACCTCAGTTGCAGAAATGATTCGGATAGGCGATGTGGACCCCATTCGAGCTGTTGAGTGGGGTGAGCAACTTGGCGCAGTCCTGCCTGATGTCAGTTTGGGCGACAGATTGATTGGTTTGTTTGAACCCAATCACTCAGTGACTTTTTTCTCCAATGATCAATATCTTGGTGGTGTCATTGAACCGGCTTTTGTGGCTGCATTTGCGTCTGTTTGGCTAGGTGCCAAGACCAAAGCGCCGACGCTTCGCGCGGCACTTTTAAACTTAAGTGCGAAGATCTAGTGCAAACAAATCAACAAACAGACCATCAAACCCGTCGACCCTCGCTGGCACCAGGGGCCAAGATTGCAGTGGTCGGTGCAGGCATCGCTGGTTTGGCGAGTGCATGGCTTTTGGCACAGCAACATCACGTGACTTTATTCGAGGCTGGTGCTTACTTTGGCGGGCATTCAAACACGGTTGATGTCACCTTAGAAAACATCACGCATCCAGTGGATACGGGCTTTTTGGTACACAACGAATTGACCTATCCGAACTTGATTGCCATGTTCGAACACCTCCAAGTCCCCGTGCACAGCAGCGATATGTCATTTGGTGTTTCGATACGGGATATTGACCTTGAGTGGGCTGGAACCAATTTGGGAACCGTCTTTGCGCAAAAGAAAAATCTTCTAAGCCCTCGGTTTTTGAAGATGTTGGCGCAAATCATGCGCTTTAACAAGTCAGCTGGCGCGTATCTGATTGCTTCGCGTCAAACGCAAATGACGCTGGGCGACTTGCTCGATGCGCACCACTACGACTGGCCGATGCGTCAGTGGTACCTGCTACCGATGGCTGCTGCGATTTGGTCTTCATCAGTCAAAGATATTTTGGGGTTTCCAGCAGCAACCTTTTTGCAGTTCTGTCTCAACCATCGACTGCTACAAGTCGAAGGTCGGCCCAAATGGCGCACAGTCGTGGGTGGCTCGCGGGTTTATGTCAATGCGATGTTGCCGCAAATTCAAGACACCCGGCTGAACTGCGCGGTCCACCAAGTGAGGCGATTGGCTGCCGGCGTTGAAATTCGCAGTGAACGTGGCATTGAGACTTTTGATGCGGTGGTCATGGCGTGCCATGCACCAACCGCGCTGAGCATCCTCGACGCCCGGCCTGATGAGGCTGAGGTGCTCGGTGGGTTCCGATACCAAAAGAATGAGGCCTACTTGCACGTGGACCGTGACTTGTTGCCAAAACGGCAAAAGGTTTGGTCGGCTTGGAACTACCTGGCCGCCGGCGACCAGGCACAGGGTTTGTCACAAGAGCGGCCAGTGGCGGTGACTTACTTGATTAACCTGTTGCAGCCCTTACCCTTTAAAACACCCGTGATGGTGACTTTGAATCCCTACGAGCCACCGGTAGCAGACAAATTGATACGAAGACTCGGCTACGAGCACCCGGTGATGGATCAGCTAGCCATTGACGCCCAGCAACGCTTGCCCGGCATTCAAGGCCAAGACCGTGTGTGGTTTTGTGGCGCTTGGTGTGGTTATGGTTTTCACGAAGACGGGTTGAAGTCTGCATTGGCAGTCGTTCGTGATTTTGATGTGCCAATCCCTTGGGCAATCCATGAGCATGCTTAGCCCTCCAAATGTCACCGTACCGGTCTTGCGACTTGCTCGTGCCCATGTGATGCACAAGCGTTTCAGACCGTTTGTTCACCCCTTTGTGTACCGATTGTTTTGTTTGCAAGCAAGAATTGACAAGCCTGAAGACTTGCTCAGACACAACAGCTGGTTATTTGGTTTTAACCGGTCACGTCCAGTGAGCCTAATGAATGCTGATCATGGTTATCGGGATAGTGGGGACTTGATGGATTGGCTCAAAGCGACCACCAACCATGCTGGTGTTGCCATGCCAGGTGGTGCTGTGTGGCTGCAGTGCTTTCCCAGGCTTTTGGGTTATGTCTTCAATCCTGTTAGCTTCTGGTATCTTTACGACAAAACAGATGCCTTGTGCGTCATTGTTGCTGAAGTCAACAACACATTCGGTCAGCACCACCACTATGTGTTGACCGACCCCAACGGACGAGCCATCGAAACTGGTGCGTCTCTGATCTGCGAAAAGGTCTTTCACGTGTCGCCGTTTTGCCCGGTAACAGGGCGTTATCAATTTGATTATGTGGTTAACAAAAAAGTGACACGCATGAGCATCGATTACTACGACGACGATGCGCTGTCTGAGCCACTCATACACACGGCGATTGCCACTGAAACTTATCTATTTAGTACCAGTGCATTACTTGCCGCTTTACTGCGCATGCCTTTGATGACATTTGGTGTCATGGTGCGCATCCATTGGCACGCGCTAAAACTTTGGCGTCGTGGGGCCAAGTTTCACCGTCTCCCCGATTTGCCCACAGAAGAAGTCACGACCAATCAGAGATCTTCATGATGAACGCCAACGAATGCACCACAAAACGACTGTCTGTGCGAGGGCTGCCGCTGGCTGCGCGCGGTTTTGTGGCGATGCTGTCGCACTTAAAAGTGGGGTCACTGACCCTCATTGATCCTCAAGGCTGCAGCCAATTGTTTGGTCAGCAAGGCGAATGGCCGCACGCTCAGCTGCAAGTTAACGACTGGCGTGTGGCAAGTCTCATAATGAGAAAAGGTGACGTTGGCTTTGCCGAAGCGTATCGCCAGCAGTGGGTTGATTGCCCTGACTTGCTGAGTCTATTTCGCTTGGCTATTAAAAACGAAGAAGCAGTCGACACGGTCAATGGGACGTGGTGGGGCTTGTTGACTAAGCGTCTGGTTCATTGGGTGCTGCGCGACAATAACCGCCGCGGAAGCCGACGCAATATTTTGGCGCATTACGATCTCGGTAACGACTTTTACCGGTTGTGGTTAGACCCGACCATGAGTTACTCATCGGCAACTTTTGAATCAGAAGCGCACGACATGTCTGCAGCTCAAAACGCCAAGTACGATCGACTGCTCGACAAGGTTGGCGCAAAAGCAGGGCAACATATTCTTGAAATAGGCTGTGGCTGGGGTGGTTTTGCTCAGCGAGCGGCGGAGCGTGGTTTGAAAGTCACAGGGATCACTCTCTCAGATGAGCAGTTGGCCTGGGCCCGCAATCGCTTGGCTAAGGTTGGTTTGTCTGACAAGGTTGACTTATCGATCTGCGATTATCGTGACGTTCAAGGCCAATTTGATCACATCGTTTCGATAGAAATGTTTGAGGCGGTTGGTTTGCGTCATTGGCGTGCTTTTTTTGACAAATTACGTAGCTGCTTAAAGCCTGGCGGTTGTGCCGCTATTCAAACCATTGATATTGCAGATGAGCGTTTTGATGCTTATGTTGGTGCGACCGATTTCATTCAGCAATACATTTTTCCAGGCGGCATGTTGCCCAGCCCTAGTCGCTTTCAATCGCTTGCGCAGACGGCACAGTTAGAGGTTCGTCACGTCTATTCTTTTGGCTTGGACTATGCCCGTACTTTAAGGCACTGGCTGGAAAAATTTGAAGCTGAACTGCCATCAGTGCGCTCTTTAGGCTTCGATGAGTCATTTGTGCGCATTTGGCGAATGTATTTGGTTTATTGCGAGGCAGGATTCCTTGAACAACGAACGGATGTCAAACAATGGCTACTTTCAGCACGGTCTTAGTAAAAATAGGGCGCTCGTTATGTCAGCGTGCGCGTTTTTTGGTGGTGATCATGAGCGTCTTCATGTGTACAGCCTTTTCTTCATCACAAGCAAGCACTGAAAACCCAACGTCAGTGAACACGGCATCAGCCACATCAGCATGGGCAGCTTTTTTGCCGACACCAAAACCCGTGGGTGAAGGGCAGTTACGGCGGTGGGGATTTTTGATTTATGACGCGACCCTCTGGTCTTCCAACGGAAAGTATGAGTCCACCGAGCCCTTTGCGTTGCGCTTGTCGTATGCTCGCACCGTTTCGCGCGACCAGATTGTGGATGCTTCGTTGGATCAAATGCACGAATTGGGTATTGATGTGGCGCAACATCCCGATTGGTCGGAAAAACTGCGTCAAGTGTTTGAAGACGTTACCAAAGGGGATTCGTTAACCGGCATATACATGCCGGGAAAAGGAGCGGTCTTTTTTTATAACAATCGATTAACGGGTCAGATCGATGAGGCTTTGGCGCGGGCATTCTTTTCGATTTGGTTGGATCCGCAAACGACTGAGCCTGACTTGCGCCTGTCTTTGCTTGGGCTGGCACAGTGACACGCCAATGGTCGCTTGCGGCCTATAGCGCCTTGGCATTTCCACTGGCTATGGCGATGTTGCCGATTTATATGGTGGCGCCAAAATTCTACAGCGCCACGTTAGGTGTGGGACTGACTGCCATCGGTTTTACCCTTTTGTTGGTTCGTTTGGTGGATACGCTGCAAGATCCATTGATTGGTCGCTTGGTTGATTGGCTGACAGCCTATCGGCACGGTTGGACGATTTTACTGACGGCTTCAGCCGTGGCTTTGGCGGCAGGATTTGCGCTGCTATTTGCACCCACGGTTCAAGGACAGGGTGCTTTGTTGTGGTGGATGGCTGGTAGCTTGGTTCTGGTTTATACGGCGCATAGCCTGATGAATGTTTGTTACCTCGCCTGGGGTGCGCGACTAACAGATGATCTCGCAGGTCGCGCACGAGTCACGGCTTGGCGTGAGGCCAGTGGCGTATTTGGTGTTGTTCTCGCTTCAGTATTGCCGGCGATTTGGGTGGCGCAGCACGGCCCTGAAATAGGCTACCGTTACTTCACCGTGGCTTTTGTTTTGGCATTGATGCTCGGTTTGGCGGTCACGTTAAAGTTCTCTGCTCGCCCGATCGTGGTTGTTTCGCACGAACGCCCTAATTGGCGTAGCGCTTTGGCTCAGCCTGCCGTTCGACGTCTGTACGGCTTTTATTTGCTCAACGCGACTTCAGCCGCTATTCCAGCGACCCTGATACTTTTCTACGTCGATGACGTCTTGCAGCAACCAGGCAAAGAGGGTCTGTTCTTAGGGGTCTATTTTCTTGCTGGTCTTTTGACGCTTCCGCTATGGGTCAAATTGTCTGACCGATTAGGTAAGGTACGTGCTTGGCTAGCTGGATCGGTTTTGGCCAGTGCGGCGTTGGCCACCGCCGCTTTTTTGGGTAGTGGTGATGTGTTGCTCTACGTTTTGGTGTGTCTTGTTTCGGGTGCGGCTCTTGGTGCGGATCTGGCGTTGCCCCCAGCGATGTTGGCTGACGCCATTCCGCCCGCACAGCGAAGTAACACAGGTCTTTATTTCGGGGTTTGGGCGCTGATTGCAAAGCTTTCTTTGGCACTTGCAGCAGGTGCTGCGTTGCCATTGCTGGGTGTGTTTGGTTATGTGCCTGGTGATCCGCAAACCGCAGGTGGTTTGTCTATGCTCTATGCGGTGTTACCGATTGGGTTCAAACTTCTAGCGGCAGTGGTCATTTGGCCTCGGCCTTTGTTTCGTTCACGACTGATTGGGGGGTCTCTATGAAGAAGCTTAAATTGTTGCTGGCTTCAGCCAGTGCGGCTGTGTTGACAGCGTGTGGTGGTGTTGATGTTCAGACTTATGCCGATCAAAAGCCTGCCCTTGAGTTGCCCGTTTTTTTTGAGGGGACCTTGGATGCATGGGGTGTTTTCCAAAAGCGCAATGGCGAACTGGTTAGACGCTTTCATGTGGAGATTATCGCCTCATGGGAAAGCCCCACCAAAGGACAGTTGGATGAATACTTCACTTACGCTGATGGTGAAAAACAGCGTCGGGTATGGACGCTGATTCAACAGCCTGATGGCACTTGGCGCGGTACGGCCGATGACGTCAAAGGTGAAGCCATCGGTAAGGTTGCCGGCAATGCCTTACATTGGACGTATGTTTTGCAGTTGCCAGTCGATGGCAAAGTGTATGACGTGAACTTCGATGATTGGATGTGGCAGTTAGATGAGAACACCATGATGAATCGTTCGGTGATGTCAAAGTTTGGCTTTGATTTGGGTGAAGTTAGTTTGTTCTTTAAGAAACGGACGCAACCATGATTGGTAAGCCGTTGAACCAACCCATACGTGATTGGACTGATCGTCGTGTATGGATTGTTGGTGCTTCAAGTGGTATTGGGGCGGCCTTGGCGCTTGCGTTGTTGGCTGCTGGGGCAAGAGTGGCAATATCGGCTCGCGGCGAAGACAAGCTTTTGGCGCTAGCCGCTGATTTTCCCAACGCGATTGTTGTGCCGTTTGATGCGGCTGATGAAATGGCCTGGGAGCCTGCTATCGAGCGTGTGTCTCAAACACTGGGTGAGTTGGACCTAGTGGTACTTGGCGCTGCTCGCTACGATCCACAGCACGTTTGGGACCTGGATATGGCACAGGCGAAAGCAAGTTATGCGTTAAATGTGTTGAGTGTCTACCAAGCGGTTTCATTGTTGACACCACGCCTGCTGGCGCAACGCCGAGGCGGTATTGCGGTGATTGGCAGTATTTCCAGCTATACCGGCTTGCCGCGTGCGATCGTTTACGGGGCCACCAAAGCCGCACTTCAAAACTTTACCGAGACTTTGTATTTTGAGCTCGCACCAAAGGGTTTGTCTGTGTTTTTGATCAGTCCAGGCTTTGTGAAAACGCCCATGACTGATAAAAATAATTTTGAGATGCCAGGCCTCATGACACCTGAGGCGGCAGCGACTGCTATCTTGAAAGGCATGGCACGCGGCCAGTTCGAGATACGGTTTCCGTTTGGTTTTGCCAATATGCTGCGCTGGATCAGTCGCTTGCCGTACCGCTGGCGCTTTGCGCTATTGCACAGGACGACGGGTCAATGATTGCCGCTGACCAACTCGGGCGAGTATCGACTCGTATACAAGCGATTGCGTTTTGGTTTGAGGCCATGAGTGTGTCCTCACTTCGCTCACTTGATCAAATTTACGCTGCTGATGCCCATTTTTGTGATCCGTTTAATGATGTCAAGGGGCTAGCGGCCATCGAAGCTATTTATGGCCACATGTTTGATAACCTGACTGCCCCTCGATTCGTGATAACTGAGATCATCGAGCAGGATCAACGCATTTTTATGGCTTGGCAGTTTCTATTTCAATGGCGCGGTCGGTCCTATGACATACCAGGTGGTACGCGTTTTAAGCTTGATAGCAATGGGCTGGTGGCTGAGCACCAAGATTATTGGGATGTTGCCCAAGGCTTATATGAAAAGTTACCGCTCTTGGGTTGGTTGTTAAAGCGATTGCGACAACGGATGGCCACGCCAACGGAATAAAACCGTCGCCGCGTCATGTTGTCTGAACCATTATGGCAATGCAGTTTGGTAAAAAAGAAGGCCCCGACATTCATCGGAGCCTTTAAAAGCCGGTAGGGCGCAGCAGTCCCAGCCGGCGGGGGATCGGTATTCCAAATGGGCCCAAACCGCGTTTTGCCATTCAACCGCATGAGAGCTTGGCTGTGCAAAACAATGACTTCCAAATTTTGGAACACGTACCACTATAGGGCAAAAATCTGACTTGAAGCTGACAATCGTGGCGAATGTGGTGACGATTTTTCAAGCTGAGAGGGACTAACAACATCGACTCAATCAGCCGTTAATGTCAGTGCGAAGCGTGTGCCGGGCGGGGTCTGGGTTGGATGAGCCGGTTGCACGGTGAGCTCAGCTTGGTGACGCTCTGCGATTTCTTTCACAATGGCGAGCCCCAAGCCACTGCCATGCGTTTGGGTGCCGAGCACTCGGAAAAATCGATCAAAGATGCGCTCTCGGTCAGCCGGATCAATGCCAGGGCCATCGTCTTGAACGCTAAGCGTTACCTTACCGAGGGACGCATCCACAGCAACAGTCACTTGACTGTTTGAGGGCGCATAACGCAGCGCATTATCAATTAGGTTATTTAATGCCTCGCTGAGCAAAAGCGCGTGGCCACGGATCCATGCTGACTCTTGGTTAGATTCAAAGCCCAGATCTATCCCTCGTTTCATGGCCTCAGACACCCACTGTTCAGTAACTTCTCGAGCCAATTGCGTTGCATTCAATCGGGGTCGATCGAGCGCGTCGGGATGCTCTGCACTGGCCATTAGTAATAGCTGATTGATGAGGCGTGTGGCGCGGGCAGTACCGGCAACAATTTTGCGCAGATTATCAGCCACCGGGTCATTGGGTGCTGCTTTTAAAGCCAGTTCGGCTTGTGAGCGTAAGCCAGCAAGCGGCGTTTTAAGCTGATGGGCGGCATCGGCAACGAATCGGCGTTGCGCTTGAACGCTACTTGATAAACGCGATAGCAGGTCGTTCATGGCGTTGACCAGCGGTGCGATTTCGACAGGGGTTGCGTGATCCTCAATGGCCGACAAATCATCGGGTTTGCGGTTACGCAAGCGCTTTTGTAGCGCGTTAATGGGTGCCACACCGCGCGAAAGGCCAAACCAAATCAGAAGGGCAGCCACTGGGAGCACCAAAAATTGCGGGATGATGACGCCTTTGATAATGTCACTGGCTAGCGCAACCCGGTTTTCTCGGCCTTCAGCAACCATCAGAAAAACCCGTTGTTGTTGCTCAGGTTGTCTTGTCGAATGATCGGGATTGGCTAACCATTGATAGGCCAATCGAACTTCGTAGCCACCAATCGTTTGATCGCTAAAGTAGACTTTTTCAAGTTCAAAATCCGAGGGCATCGCTGGGGTAGGTAAGGCGTCATCGCCACTGATGACTGGTCCGTTAACAATTTGCGCCTTCCAAAAAACACCTTCGTTATCGCGTGTGCGCAGTGCAATGCGGGCGGGGTTACTGAGGATCAATAGGGGTGCCTGAGCGCTGCTAGACCACTCGATTTGTTGTGATAAGATCACCAATGCGCTGCTAAGGCTCCGGTCATAAGGGGTATTCGCAATACCTTGCGCCACCACATAAGTGATGGCCACGCTCATGGGCCACAATAAAAACAAAGGGGCCAACATCCAGTCTAGGATCTCGCCCAAGAGTGAGCGTCGCCGTAAAACCGGAACAGCAGTCCGTGCGGTAGCGATGGGATGTGTTTTTTTAACTAAGCTGGTGACCAAAATCTTGCCTATGAATGCTTAACGGGAATTAGCGCTGTCGTTGTGTGTCTCGACGCCTTCACGCTGTAAGCAGTATCCCAAACCGCGTACGGTGGCGATTCGCACCCCACTGGGTTCAAGTTTTTTTCTCAGCCGATGAACGTAGACTTCGATCGCGTTTGAGCTAACCTCCTCCCCCCATTGGCACAGATGATCAACAATTTGCGATTTATTGACCATCCGGCCTGCCCGGGTCAGTAAAATTTCCAACAGGCTGATCTCTCTGGCTGATAGGTCTAAGGCAATATCATCGACCAAAGCCACTCGGCCTGTTTGGTCAAACACTAAGCGCCCGTGTCTGACCACGGTGGCGCCACCGCCCGCACCTCGTCGAGTGAGTGCGCGCACGCGCGCTTCTAGCTCACTCAAGGCAAAGGGCTTGGCCATGTAGTCATCGGCCCCATGGTCAAGCCCACGCACGCGTTGTTCAACGGAATCAGCAGCTGTCAGGATCAGGACCGGTAGGCGGGAGTTTTGGTGCCTCAGGCTTTGCAAAACCTCGAGTCCGGACATGCGTGGCAGGCCCAAATCGAGAATAAGTAAGTCAAACTCTTGCGAACGGAGCGCCGCGTCGGCGGCAACACCGTCGCTTACGGCGTCAACGGCGTAGCCGTTTTGTCGTAGCGACTGGGTCAAGGCGTCGGCCAATAGGCTATCGTCTTCAGCAATCAGTATGCGCATGGGTACGGGCCCAGTGATCTTTTTAATACCGCAATTCTGGCATACCTGTGGTGTATTGCCTACGGGAACAACCCGAAAGAGACGTTTCTTTGTGAGCTGAAGCGGTTCTTATTGTCATGCTGTGTATATATACAGTACTATCCGATGCAATAATGAATGTGTAGTCTGTACTTTCAATGCATTTGACATGGCTCTCTGGCATTGGATGGACAGTCACCCCGTTACCCACAAAAGGATGATTCATGGACGATAAATCGACCAAACTGGCGGCAGCAGAAAAAGGCAAGGCTTTGGCCGCAGCTCTTTCTCAAATTGAGAAACAGTTTGGCAAAGGCTCAGTGATGCGCTACGGCGACAATGAGGTCGAGCATGACATCCAGGTTGTTTCTACAGGTTCATTGGGTTTGGATATTGCGCTTGGTGTTGGTGGCTTGCCTCGTGGCCGTGTGATTGAAATTTATGGTCCTGAGTCATCCGGTAAAACAACGTTAGCGTTGCAAGTGTTGGCCGAGATGCAAAATATTGGCGGCACTTGTGCTTTTATTGACGCCGAACACGCGCTTGACGTGCAGTATGCGTCACGGTTAGGCGTAAATTTAACGGATCTTTTGATATCCCAGCCAGACACAGGCGAGCAAGCACTGGAAATCACTGATGCCTTGGTTCGATCGGGATCGGTTGATTTGATCGTGATTGACTCGGTGGCAGCGCTCACGCCAAAGGCAGAAATTGAAGGTGACATGGGTGACTCGTTGCCGGGCTTACAAGCTCGTTTGATGAGTCAGGCGTTACGCAAGCTCACGGCCTCGATCAAGCGAACCAACACCACAGTGATATTTATCAATCAAATCCGAATGAAAATTGGTGTGATGTTTGGCAATCCTGAGACCACTACTGGCGGTAATGCGCTGAAGTTTTACGCCTCTGTTCGCTTGGATATTCGGCGTATTGGTGCGATTAAGCGTGGCGATGAAGTGGTGGGCAATGAAACGCGTGTCAAAGTTGTGAAGAACAAAGTCGCGCCGCCCTTTAAACAGGCCGAGTTCGACATTATGTATGGTGCTGGTATCTCACGTGAGGGTGAGGTCATTGATCTCGGTGTGGCGGCCAACATTGTGGACAAAGCGGGCTCTTGGTTTAGCTACAGCGGTAACCGCATTGGCCAAGGCAAAGACAACGTGCGTGAGTATTTGAAAGAGCATCCTGACATGGCTTTTGAAATAGAGAACCGTGTTCGAGAAAACTTTGGTGTGGCGGTACGTCCGGGTGGTTCAAAGCCTGCCAAAGCAGCCAAAGAAGGCAAAGAGGGCAAAGAGGGCAAAGAAGGGGCAGCAGCAGCGCTTTCCGAGCCCGTACCAAGCGAAGATGATAAGTAGTGTTTAATCAGCGGCGATCTGGTTCAAATGGGGCTTTTGCCGCTGACGTGCCGCTGACCAATCGTGCCTTAAAAGCGAAAGCAGTCGGGTTGCTGGCACTACGCGAGTACACCCGCGCCGAGCTGCTCAAAAAGTTGTCGCCTTTGGCGCAAACGCCTGAGGCAGTGTTAGAGGTGCTTGATGAACTCGCCAAAGATGGCTGGCAATCTGATGAGCGCTTCGCTGCTGCTTTTAGTCACCAAAAGTCTTTCAAGCAGGGTGCTGCTCTGGTGGCTCAAGGCATGCGCCAAAAGGGCGTCTCTGATGCGCTGATTGCCCAAACACTTCAAAATTTGAGTGCCACTGAGCAAACAAGGGCACGTTCGGTGTGGGATAAGAAATTTTCTAGCGAAGGTCGTCCGAACGATGCTCGCAGTTGGGCGCGTCAGGCTCGCTTTTTAGCCAGCCGAGGTTTTGGTTCTGCTGTCATCAGGCAGGTGCTCGGTTCGAGTGGCTCATGCGAGGATGATGAATAGGCTGTCAGTCCGGTGTCAGCGTTTTCCCGAATCTCGCGTTATACTTTGTGCCTCTAATAAGTGAGTTTTCGTTGTTATTTTGACAACGCCCCCATATAGATGCCTTTGCCGCCACCTGATTGCCCTAGAAAACCGATGCACAACCGGTTTATACGTGCGCATTCTTTCGTGCGCGAAGACGGTCTCTGGGAAATTGAAGCTGAACTCATCGACCACAAAAATTACGACTTTACACGCCGAAACGGCGCGGTGCACCCTGCGGGTCAACCCTTTCATCACTTACACCTCAGAGTGGCATTTGATGATGACTTCATCGTCCAACACGCGGTGGCCGTCTATGACTCGGCGCCGTTTGGTGTGGAGTGTCGAGCCATTGAAGCTGATTATGGCGATCTCGTTGGCATGAATTTAATTGGCGGATTTAGGCAGGCCGTCAAAGCTCGGTTTTCGCGCACCGCGGGTTGTTCGCACATGAGTGAATTGGCAGGTATTTTACCCACTGTGGCCATGCAAACCATGGCCAATCGACGGGCTAAGCGCAAAGTGGCCCCTGCCGAGGTGCCCGAGAGCCGTCCGTTTCAATTGGAAGGCTGTCACGCTTTGCGCCTAAATGGCCCAGTCGTCAAAGAGCATCACCCCAAGTGGTACGTGGCGCCATCGGACGCGTCGAACAAAGAGCAGTCGCAATAGTGCAACACCATTGGGTGGGAAAGAAGCAATCAGTGATTGATGGTAATAGTAGTGCTTTATTGAAAGATGACGGACCCAGTAATACACACGACAGACAAAAAACGAAACAAGGGATCTCATGAAAATCCATGAATATCAAGGCAAGGAATTGCTGCGCAAGTTTGACGTTAAGGTGCCTCACGGTATTCCAGTACACAGCGTAGACGAAGCGGTTAAAGCCGCTGAGAAACTCGGCGGCCCAGTTTGGGTTGTGAAGGCTCAGATTCACGCTGGCGGGCGAGGCAAGGGCGGTGGTGTCAAGCTGGCTCGCTCAATTGACGAAGTGCGTACGCTGGCTGATGAGATTTTGGGTATGCAACTCGTGACACATCAAACGGGTCCACAAGGACAAAAGGTTAGTCGCTTATTGATCGAAGAGGGTGCCGACATCAAGAAGGAATACTACGTCGGTATCGTTACTGATCGTGGCACACAGCGTGTTTGTGTCATGGCCTCGAGCGAAGGCGGTATGGACGTTGAGGAAGTGGCTGAGAAGACGCCCGAGAAAATTCTCAAGGTGTTTGTTGACCCTAGCCAAGGCCTGACCGATGACGAAGCGATTGAACTGGCCATGGGTATTGGTGTGCCAGAAGCCTCTGTTCGCAAAGCAGCCGCCGAATTCCAAAAGCTCTACAAAGCCTATTGGGAGACTGACGCGTCTTTGGCGGAGATCAACCCTTTGATCTTGACGGGTAACGGTGACATCGTTGCGCTTGACGCCAAATTCAACTTTGATAGCAATGCTTTGTTCCGTCACCCAGAGATCGTTGAGTACCGAGATCTTGACGAAGAAGATCCCGCTGAGATCGAAGCCAGTCGTTTTGATTTGGCCTACATTCAGCTTGATGGCAACATTGGATGCTTGGTCAATGGCGCCGGACTGGCCATGGCGACCATGGACACGATTAAGTTGTTTGGTGGTGAGCCAGCCAACTTTTTGGACGTGGGTGGAAGCGCAACGGCTGAGAAAGTCACTGAAGCTTTCAAGATCATGCTTAAGAATGACGGCGTCGAGGCCATTTTGGTGAACATTTTTGGTGGCATTATGCGCTGCGATGTCATTGCTGAAGGCGTTATTGCCGCCTGCAAAGCCGTGAACCTGAGCGTGCCACTGGTGGTTCGTATGAAGGGCACAAATGAAGAACTCGGCAAAAAGATGTTGGTTGAGTCTGGTTTACCCATTATCAGTGCTGACACCATGGCAGAAGCCGCCACCAAAGTCGTCCAAGCAGCCAAATAACCCCGAGCGCAAGGTTTGCGTGCAGTGAGTGCCCGAGGGCACCAAAGGATTCGAAATGTCTATCTTGATCAATAAAGACACCAAAGTCATTACGCAAGGCATTACTGGTAAGACTGGCCAATTCCACACCCGTATGTGTCGTGATTACGCAAATGGTCGCGAGGCGTTTGTGGCTGGTGTACACCCTAAAAAAGCGGGTGAAGATTTTGAAGGTATCCCAATTTTTGGTTCTGTGGCTGCGGCTAAAGAAGCAACAGGAGCAACCGTCTCTGTCATCTATGTGCCACCAGCCGGTGCTGCTGAAGCCATCATGGAGGGCATTGAAGCAGCGCTCGAGTTGGTGATTTGCATTACCGAAGGCATCCCTGTTCGGGACTTGTTGGTCATCAAAAGTAAAATGCAAGCCATGAATAGCCGCACTTTATTGCTTGGGCCAAACTGCCCAGGTTTGATCACACCAGAAGAAATCAAGATCGGCATCATGCCTGGCCATATCCATCGCAAGGGCCGAATCGGTATTGTCAGCCGCTCCGGCACACTGACCTATGAGGCTGTGGGTCAAGTCACCGAGCTTGGTTTGGGTCAATCAAGTGCGGTTGGTATCGGTGGCGATCCGATCAACGGTTTGAAGCACATCGACGTTCTCAAAATGTTTAATGACGATCCTGAGACTGACGCCGTCATCATGATTGGCGAAATTGGTGGACCCGATGAAGTGAATGCGGCGCGCTGGGCCAAAGAAAACATGACGAAGCCAATTGTTGGCTTTATCGCTGGTGTTACTGCACCCGTCGGTAAGCGCATGGGCCATGCTGGTGCATTGATTTCTGGTGGTGACGATACAGCGGATGCCAAGATGGAAATCATGGAAGCATGCGGCATCAAAACCACGCGCAACCCCTCAGAGATGGGCCGGTTGTTGCAATCGGTTTTCTGAACCCAGGTCCCGTGTTTAAAGCAGTGGTGCTAAGCAAGAAACAGGGTGTGGTGCGAAGGCACCACACCCTGTGATTTTTTGGTGATGCCCTGTTTTTTAATAACCAGTCCTGTGGCTTGACTTCCATTTTAGGCTGATACCTTAGCCTCAGTCAGGCAGCCATGCCACTGGTTTTGGGGCGTCGCTGCAGGTATTCGCAATCAACCACGCCTCGCAAATGCGAAATGCGAAAGGCGTAATGCGAAAGGCGTAATGCGAAAGGCGAAAGGCTGCGTTGGTAACCGTGTCTTTTAATTTAAAAAATTCGACCTAACTTGTTTTTTAAGGAAACAGCTGCCATGGACAAAGCAATCGTTTTTTCTGACTTCGGCAATATTATGATACCAACGCCAACGGGTAATTTCGTACCGTATTGCATGACGGGTGATCTGATTTATTTGGCCGGGCAGACTTGCTCACGAGATGACAAGATGTTGTACTGCGGCCGGGTTGGCATTGACCTGCCTGTGGCTCAAGCCATTGTTGCCGCACGCACTTGCATGGAAAACCTGCTGGCAGCGCTATATCGGGCCGTTGATGGTGATTTCAGCCGTGTGGTTCAGTGCGTGAAAGTCAATGGCTACGTCAATTCACTGGCGCCGTTTGGCGATGGCCCCTCGGTGATTAATGGTGCCTCGGACCTAGTGGTGGCGCTGATGGGCGAGTCGGGCAGACATGCTCGTACCGCGGTTGGCGTATCGGCGCTACCAGGCAATGCTGCCGTTGAGGTCGAGGCGATTTTTAGAATTAAGCCGTAGTCATCTTCACAGATAGCCTCTCCACGATCGATTGCCATCAAAGTGACAGTCTTTTGTGGTGTGTCAAATGAGTTTGTTGTCAGTGTTCGTTAAACTGTGGATTGTGTTCGCGAGTGGTCTGGTTTTACTCAAGCCAGATGACGCTTAGCGACGGTTATTCACGTAAGGTTAGCCGTAATATTTTTTGGGATGAAAAACAATGACTGAACCCTCTCCAAACAAAAAAGCCAGCATTTCCGTGTTGCAACGTCTTGGTTTGGTAGCCGTGATCGGTATTGTGTTGGCGATAATTTTTAATTTTCTTCGTTAATACTTGGCATGTGCGCGCGCAAATGTCCAATGCCAAAGGCCGCATGTGGTGAAGGAACGTCGTGATAACTGAAGATCTACTACCAAAACAGGTGGTTATTGCTACTCGTGCCAGTCGCTTGGCTTTGTGGCAGGCTGAGCACGTGCAGGCCTGCCTGACGGCGTATTACCCTCAGTTGCATGTGTCGCTGTTGAAGTTAAGTACTCGCGGCGATGAAATCCTTGATCGCAGCCTGCAAAAGGTCGGGGGTAAGGGTCTTTTTATCAAGGAACTCGAGAACGCTTTGCTCGATGGTCGGGCGGACTTGGCTGTGCATTCGCTGAAAGACGTTCCAGTTTCGCTTCCTTTTCCGTTTGCTTTGGCTGCTATTTTGCCGCGTGCAGAAGCGCGTGATGCTTGGGTGAGTGAGACTTATGCCAGCCCGGCTGACTTGCCACCCGGTGCCGTGGTTGGTACTTCAAGCCTTAGGCGACAGGCGCAGCTGCAGGTTTTGCGTCCAGACGTGGTGGTCAAGCCACTCAGGGGTAATCTTGACACTCGGTTGGGCAAACTCGATGCCGGTGAATACGATGCGATTATTTTGGCTGCCGTGGGTTTACAAAGGCTGAAGTTGGCCGACCGAATTCGCATGGTTTTACCGTTTGAAATGTCTTTGCCAGCGGCTGGACAAGGTGCGCTTGGTATCGAGATCCTGAACACGAGAGTCGATATGCAAGCATTGTTGCGACCTTTAGTATGCGAGACGAGTACTGCCTGCGTGACCGCAGAACGCGCCGTGTCACGTGTCTTAGGGGGGTCTTGTTCGGTGCCGCTTGCCGCTTACGCCGTCCTCAATGGGCATCAGTTGCATGTCCAAGCGCTGGTGGCAAGTCCCGATGGGCAACACGTTATGCGTGCCCAGGCCAATTGTGATGTGAAACAAAACACCATGACGCAAAGCGAATTGCTCGGCGAGCAAGTCGCGCGCGACCTTATCTCGCAGGGGGCTGACCGATTGTTGGCTGACCTGCTCGAGCGTTAGGAAACCGTTAGCATGGTGGCCCGCGTTGTCCTGACTCGGCCAGCACCACGGCAGGTGGCTCTTAAACAGGCCCTTGAGGCCTTGGGCATTGACGTTTTGGCGCTGCCCGCCTTGGATATTGTCGCTTTGGAGACAGTGGGTCGACTGCCCCAGCCCCATGAGTTTGATGTGGCCGTTTTTGTCAGTCGCACCGCTTGGCAGATTTATTGGCAGACATTGAGAGCGCAAGACTCTGGTTTTGAGTGGCCAGTCGAGTGTCAACTTGCCAGCGTCGGGACATCGACTGCCCAAGCCATCGAGCAAGACTTAAAACAGGTTGTTGACGGTGTATTTCACGTTTTGGCACCAGCCGTTGACACGCTGCAGGATTCCGAATCACTTTGGTTCAGGATAAGAGCGGCTTTACGTCCTGGGGCTAAGGTGCTGTTGGTGCGCGGTGAGGCAGGCCGCGACTGGCTGGCGCAAACGTTGCAGGCGCACGGATTTGACACCCAAATACACGAAAACTATCGACGTGAGCCAGCCCAATGGTCTACGAACGACGTTGACACATTGCGGCATTGGCAGGCTTCTGAATCACTGGGAACATGGCTTGTCACCAGCGCCCAAGGGTTATCAGCGATTCAAGCGCAGTGGGCGATGCATGATTTGGGGCCCGTTCGTCCACAGAGCGTTGTGGTCATTCATCCCAGATTGCAAGCATTGGTAGGCTCATGGTTGCCATCCACCTCGACTGTGCGTGTGGCACAACCAGATGACCTTAGCGTGATGAACGCCCTCACGAAACAGCGCTAGAATCGAAAAAGTATCACGAGCGCAAATTTTGCCGTTTTTAAGCGTCAACGACTACAATCGAACCATGGAAAAAGACAAGTCATCCGAGATTTCGCCAGCCAAAGACACGCTGCCCAGTAATAATGTGAGTGCAACCACGGCACCAAAATCAGCGCTCGATCAACCGGTGGATGCTTTGCGTCAACCCAAATCGACAGACGCAAATGCCGCAGCATCAACCACAAAATCAGCAGTAACCAGCAAGCCCTCAGCGCCTAGTTCTACATCTTCTTCAAGCGGCTCAGCCGCCCAAGCGAAGACTATTGACGCCAAGGGTAGTAAACGCAGTTCGGGTTCGCGCACGGTTATTGGGTTTGGTGCTCTAGCGGTCATACTTATTGGTGGTTTATCGGCGGTGGTTTGGTGGCAAAACCAGCGATTTGAGACAGTTGCGCGTGAAGTTGCCGATCGCCTGCAACGTGGTGATGCGAGAGTGGCACTCATTGAACAGCAAGCGAAACAAGCCCTGTCTTTGGCTCGATCGCAAGCGCAAACCGTGGAGCAAACGGCTAGTCGACTGCGTGTTGTGGGCAATGAGTTGGCCGCATTAGAGCAGTCTTGGCAAGCCTCAAATGTGGGCCTTGACCAAAAATTGTTGGTCAATGATTTAAGACGACTTTTGACGATGGCTAATCAACAGTTGGTATTAATGGGTAATGTCAGCAGTGCGATTGCGGTCCTGCAGTCTATGCAAGTGATGCTTGAAAGCCAAAGTTCGCCCGAATTTAATGCTTTGACTCAAGCCGTCAACACAGATCTTTCGCGTTTGCAAGAAGTGCCTTTAATTGATCTGGCTGCGATATCGGCTCAGCTTGATAGCGTTATTGCCTTAACAGGTAAGGCTCCCTTACTGGTGCCCGATCGCGTATTTCCAGATATAGTTCAACCGCCAAGTGCTAACAAACCGACGGGTTCGAGTCAAACGCCATCGCCCAAAGCCGTACCTGAGCAACAGGACAGTGAGTCATCGAGCTTGCCTTGGTGGCAGCAATTGCCAGGTCAAGCGCAGCAGCTTATCAGCGATGCCTCGCGCGTCATGCGAGACGAGGTCTCAAACCTGGTCAGTATCCGCCGCGCCAATGACGCCCAAGCCCTATTGTTAACAGAGGATCAAGCACAGGAGTTGCGAGCGAACGTTCGTTCAAGACTATTGAGCGCACAGTTGGCGCTCTTGACCAGACAGACCGATATCTGGCGCGCTGAGCTCGAAGAGCTCGAGACACTTTTAAGCACGCGTTACGACACTGAGGCTATCGACACCAAGGCTGCATTGCGTATGGTTAAGACTTTAGCGGCTAAGCCCTTAACTGTGGCACTACCAAAACTGGCTGATAGTTTGAGTGCGCTGGAGTTGCTTGATCGAGCGGTATCGGTACCCCCAGTGCGGTCGGTGCCGTCGGTGCCGTCGGTATCGGGGGGCAATTAAGATGCGTCGTTTGTTTTGGATTGTGCTGACCATTGCCTTAGCGGTTGCTGTGGCCCTGGTCATTGAACGGTTTCCTGGCAATGTCTTGGTGGTTGTCGACCAATGGCGTTTGCAGGTGTCGTTGTCATTTGCCATCTTGGCGCTACTGGCCCTGTTTGTGTCAGCTTACGTGTCGATTCGTTTGGTGGTCTGGTTGACTGATTTACCAACCCGTTATCGCGGCTGGCGTGGTCAGCGGGCTGAGCGAAGAGACCAATCGCGAATGGAGCAGGGCTGGATAGCTTTACTTGAAGGGCGACATGCTTTTGCAGAGAAGTTACTGACACGAGTGTCGGCTGATTCTAAGGATTGGAAAAGACAGGTACTGGCTGACTTGAGTGCCGCGCGCGCGGCGCAAGAGATCGGTGCCTTTGATCGACGCGACCATTTGATTCAAAAGGCTCAAACGCTGGTTGTGAAAGATGGCGAGCAGTCGAACATGGCCGTTGCAGTGGCAGCGGCCGCGGCTGATCTTTGGTTGGATCAAGGTCAGGCCAAGGCCGCACTTGAGGTTCTAGACCGGGCTGGCGTTAAGGAGCGTAAAGACGTTCACACCTTGCGTTTGCTGTTGCGCACGCACCAACAATTGAACAACAATGAGCAAGTGCTGGACTTGGCGCGTCGATTGCGTCGCCAGCAAGCCATCAGCACCGAGCAGGCCGATGGCTTGATAGAGGCAGCGGCTGCATACTTAATAAAAGCCAAAAGTCTTCTGGCAGATTCGGCCGAATGGGAGTCCTTTTGGAAGTCGCTTCGTGCGGAAGAAAAAGTTTTGGTCAGTGTGGCGCTTGCGGGATCTGATGCCTATCAAGCACGTGGCAAACTAAAGGAAGCCAGCAAGGTTCTCGAGGTTGCCATTAAAGAAAGTTTTGATCCGCGATTGCTTCAAGCTTATGCAAAAGCTGAAGCCGAGCAGGTTACATCTCGTTTGCAAAACGCCGAGCGTTGGTTGACGCAGCGCGAAAACGATCCTAATTTATTGGTGACGTTAGGTGCCTTGTGTTTGGCCGCTCAGATGTGGGGTCAAGCACAGCGCTACCTTGAGCAAAGCGCACAACTGCGCAGCGACTCCCATGTGAACGCGCTATTGGGTAGTTTGTTTGATCGGTTGGGGCAACCTGAGCGCGCTGCCCAGCACTGGCGTATGGCCACGGCGGTGAGCGCGGCTTTGCCAACATTGGCACAGGATGTATTTCTGCCAGCAGCTGATATTCAGTCTGATCCCGTTTTTACTTTAACAGAGGCTTTTGTTGATGACCCATTGACACCCATTGACACGTCAGCGAAAGGGTTGACGAGAGGTCATCCAAACATTGATGCGGCTTCGGGCGCATCGATGCCAAGCCGCTTGAAACAACAAGATTACGATGAGCTTTTTGACAGCGCACCTTTGCCAGCGCATGCGTTTGAGTCAGCGGACAGCCAGTCAAACGAGAAAAAACAGTAAGGGTTCGGTGTCAATTTCGTCGGCTAGTAAATCCCAAGTGTTCAATCTTGGGATGTCTTGGGTTTCTTGTCACTAAAATTGCTGGCGCGATATGCCGCCGCGATGCCAGGGTTAAAACGCAACCCTGACACCCATTAGCGTTGATTTTTTGGCAAAGCGACCTTTTTTAGGCCGTTTTGTAATTTGCCATGCCGTCGACAATTTCCTTGTGGGCAGCAGCAACACCAGCCCAGCCCTCAACTTTGACCCACTTGCCTTTCTCAAGGTCTTTGTAGTGTTCAAAGAAGTGCTCAATCGACTTGAGAATCATCGGGTGAACATCTTCATGCGACTCGAGGTTGCTGTATATGGGGAGAATTTTGGTGGTTGGCACCGCCAAAACTTTGCCGTCTTGACCAGCTTCGTCAGTCATGTGCAATATGCCAATGGCGCGACAAGGGACAACAACACCAGGCATCAGTGCAAATGGTGTCATTACCAAGACATCTACTGGATCACCATCGCCAGCAATCGTATTGGGCACATAGCCGTAGTTGGTGGGGTAGTGCATAGCGGTGGTCATGAAGCGATCGACAAAGACCGCACCACTTTCTTTGTCCACTTCGTACTTGATTGGGTCGGCATTCATTGGGATTTCGATGATGACGTTGAACACTTCGGGTGCTTTGTCGCCAGGGGTGACTTTATCAAGGGACATCTGGATCTACCAAAAAAGAGTTGAAGAACTGAAGGAACTGCACCACGGTTTTAGGACTTTTTGACGTGTGAACCATGTCGCATTTGTTGGGTATTTTACCCTCTGCCTTGAGCGGTGTTTCGTACGACACTGAAGGCAGAGTCAATGTTTTTATGTTAAGGCGCGAGACTGACACAAAGCTTAAGACAATCAACCCACGGGCTCGCCATCCGATAGAATCAACATATTGAGAAAATCGTGCTGTTTGATGCTCTTTTTATTTAACAATTTTCGCCCAACGGGGGATCAATATGTCGGAATACGTGTTCACACCACCTGCCGTGGTGGGTTTGCCCGTGGTGGGCAGTCAGGCCAAGTTTGCTGTTCGTCATGTCTATTGTGTGGGTCGAAACTACGTCGAGCATGCCAAAGAGATGGGTTTTACCGGACGGGAAGAGCCTTTCTTTTTTTCTAAGCCCGCTGATGCTTTGGTTTATGTTGCCTCAGGCACACAGGGAGATATTCACTATCCGTCCAAAACCAGTAATTTGCACTACGAAATGGAACTGGTGGTGGCCTTGGGAAAGGGTGGGCGTGATATTCCAGTTGAAAAGGCTAACGAGTGTATTTTTGGATATGCCTTGGGTTTGGATATGACGCGTCGCGACTTACAAGGTGAATGTAAAAAACTCGGTCGTCCTTGGGAAGTTGGCAAAGCGTTTGATGAGTCTGGCCCGATTGGTCCGATTCATCCTATTGATCAGATCGGTGTCATCGATCGAGGCGCAATAACTTTGGCAGTGAATGGGCAGACAAAACAAAACAGCAATTTAGACAAACTGATCTGGAGCATTCCCGAAAGTATTTCTTTCTTATCGGGTTTGTTTGAACTCAAAGCGGGTGATTTGATATTCACAGGGACCCCAGAGGGCGTTGGCCCCGTGGTGATTGGTGACCAGATGGTGGGCACCTTTGACGGGTTGGGTGAGCTTAGGGTGCGGGTGATTTAAGCCAGCAACCGATCATTGTTTTGGCTCATGGCATCCGATTGAAATGACCCAAAGCCGAAACAAAGAGGGTCAAGACGAACGTCTTGACCCTCTTTGTTTCGTGATGATTTTTGGTTTGGTTTGGTTTTGGCTTGCTTTGGGTTCACAACGTTGCATCGTCGCGTCTCAATGTCGAGAACATTGCCACTATGCTGCTTTACCCATGGCTTGGGCGTTTTCAGGTGCAGGATGTTTTGTGAGGCGATGACCCGCTTTTAGAATTTGGCTGGGGATGTCGTGTTTAACCAAGGCCGGCAACCGTGCGGCAACAGCGACTAGCTTTTGCAGGTCAACGCCGGTGTTAAAGCCTTCAAGTTCGAGCATGTGTACCACTTCCTCAGTGCAAGCATTGCCACTTGCGCCAGGCGCATAAGGGCAGCCACCGAGGCCACCCAATGAGGCGTCAAATCGATCAATACCGGCATCAATGGCTGCCAATACATTTGATTGCGCAAGGCCTCGGGTATTGTGAAAGTGCAAGGTAAATGTCACTTTCGGAAAACTGGCCTTGGCCATACGTGCGATGTGACGCACTTGGGATGGGTAAGCCATGCCCGTGGTGTCACATAGGGAGATCCGTTTGACATTTTGACGGGCGAAATGCTCAATCAGCCTGAGGACCTCTGATTCAGCAATGTTGCCCTCCATCGGGCAACCGAAGGCTGTTGATAGCGACACGTTGACAGCCACTGATGAGTTAGCCAACGTCTCAATGATTTGGCTCAACTGATTGGCTGACTGATCGCGGGACATTCGAAGGTTTGCTTGATTGTGCGTTTCGCTGACTGACATGACCAAATTGGCCTCATCGATGCCGCAACTCAAGGCTCGCTCAGCGCCGCGAGCATTGGGAATGAGCACGGTGTATTCGACGCCAGGCTGACGCTTGATGCGGTGCATGACTTCTTCGGCATCTCGTAGGGCGGGAATGGCTTTGGGTGAGGTGAAAGAGGTGGCTTCAATTTTGGCAAACCCACACTCACTGAGCGCATCAATAATGGCGACTTTGTCATCGGTACTGATGAACACGTTTTCATTTTGAAAACCGTCACGCGGTGCGACATCATGCATGTAAATGCGGGGTTTGCTCATATTGAATGTTGTCTCTGTTTTGTTGTTATATGCTGATTCGTCGGTGAAGTGATTCGTGTCATCTCATCCCAGGTCAAATTGTATTTTACGGGTTTTCCCGAGTTTGTGTGACAAACCTTAGGATCGACAGCCGTTCATGTGATGCCGCGGTTGCGCCAGTCAGCGCGAGTGCTGCTATCAATTCCCAATTGATCCAATATTTCGTCTGTGTGTTCGCCGAGCTGCGGTGCGAGTCGGTCGACTTGACCCGGTGTAAGAGAAAGTTTAGGGACAATACCTGGGACTTTGACCAATGAGCCATCGGGCAGGGTCGTCTCTAAAATCATATCGCGGGCTTGGTAGTGCGGGTCAGCAGCGATATCAGCCGCATCGTAACTTTTACCGACCGGTACACCGGCCTCGGTCATGGCACTTAAGACGTCATCAAGTGTGCGGCTCATCGTCCAGTTGCTAATGGCTTGATCAATACGTTCGGCTTGAGCCGCACGGCCGGGATTGTCGGCTAAGGACGGATCGGTGGCCAAGTCTTCGCGCTCGATTAAGGTCATCAAGCGTTTGTAAATGCTGTCACCATTGCCAGCGATTAGCGCGTACTTGCCATTTTGGCAAGGGTATGCGTTGGTTGGGGCAATCCCTGGCATGCTCGAGCCCGATGGCTGGCGGACAGCGCCAAATTTTGAGTATTCGGGCAGTAAGCTCTCCATCATGTTGAAAACTGACTCATAGAGCGCCACGTCTACTTCTTGACCCAAGCCATTTTGTTGTTCGCGGTGGCGCAACGCCATTAATACCCCAATGACCCCGTGTAAACCCGACAATGTGTCGCCAATGGAGACGCCCACACGTACGGGCGGACGGCCTGGTTCGCCACTCAAATAACGCAAGCCGCCCATGGCTTCACCAATGACCCCGAATCCAGGTCGATCACGATAGGGGCCGGTCTGCCCATAGCCAGACACACGCAGCATGATGAGCTTAGGGTTGATTGCGTGAAGCGCCTCAAAACCCAAGCCCCACTTTTCCATTGCACCAGGGCGAAAATTTTCGATCACGATATCAGCGTCAGCCACCAAACGACGCACGACATCTTGACCTTCTGGTTGGCGCAAGTCCAAAGTAATCGAACGCTTATTACGGGCATGTGCAGCCCACCAAACGGAGGTGCCGTCGTGAACGTAACGCCATTGTCGAAGAGGGTCACCGGCGGGTGGTTCGACTTTGATGACGTCAGCACCAAATTCAGCCAAGATTTTGGCGGCAAACGGGCCCGCGATCAACTGGCCGAGCTCGATTATTTTTAAGCCTGAAAGTGGGCGTTGTAAGGGTTCAGTAGTATTTTTCATGGTTGGCCTGGTTTAGGAGCGTCCACAGGATCAACGTGTGCCATCAGGTCCAAGACGCGGTGGCGACGCATCACCGAATCACGGGCGGCAACCACGATGTCGTGGCCCTGTTCAACAGTTAAGGTGCGGTCGACTTCAATGTGGGCGTCAACCAAAACCATGTCTCCCATCTTACGGCTACGAATGTCGTGAACGCCAAGCACGCCAGGGGTTTCGTTTAGTGTCTGGGTTATTTCCTGTAGTTCTTTCTCATCGATGCCGCGATCCATCAAATCATTGAAAGAGTCTGAACCAAATCGCCAACCCATGCGTGCGATCATGAGACCAACGATCAAAGCGGCAATCGGGTCGAGGATTTTATAGCCTAAAAGATGCCCCAAAATACCGATGGCCACGACCAACGATGAGGCGGCATCTGAGCGAGCATGCCAAGCGTTGGCCACGAGCATGCTCGATTTCACCCGCTTGGCCGCAGAGAGCATGAAGCGAAACAAGCCTTCTTTGGTAAATAACGTCAAAATTGCAATGGCTAATGCGATCGGTGCCACATCGGGGATGTCGTCGGGGTTCATGATTCGTTCAACAGAAAACCAAACCATGCCCAAACCAACTGAAATCAGTACGATGCCGATAACCAGGGCAGCGGCAGTCTCAAACCGTTGATGGCCGTAGGGGTGGTCCTCGTCAGGATCTTTTTGGCTGTGGTGATTGGCAACCAACACCACGAAGTCAGACAACAAGTCAGAAAGCGAATGAATCCCATCAGCGATCAGCGCCTGTGATCTTGCAAAGAAACCCACCGCAATCTGCAGCGTCGACAGCACAATGTTGACCGCCACACTGACCAAGGTGGTTCGTTTGGCTACCGCGCCTCTCTGAGCTGCGGTGTAGCTTGATTGGGCACCAGTGGCATCCTGACTTTTATCAGATTTTCGGTGGTGGTGATTCGATCCCATTCGTTTTTTTAAGATCCTTTCGATCGGTTTGTCGGTTGTTGTGGTGCCGTATGGCATTGTCGTTCGTTTAAGAGCGATTGGCTACTGATTGCCTATTCGCTCGCGTTGCACCCCGTTTGGATTTTTGAATGCTTAAGGTTTGATGGCTGAGGGTCTACTTTAAGGTGGCATCGGCTAGCTTTACACTGAAAGCGACAAAGAGCCCGCCAACGGCGCCACTACCCAGCGCAATTAATTTCGGGTGCGCTCGCATCTTACTCGCTAACCGTGCGCCACCAAAAATCAAGCACGAGAGGTAAATCATGCTACAGATTTGAACAACAACACCCAGTAAAAAAAATGTCAGTGCAGGATAGGTGTAATAAGGGTCAACAAATTGAATAAAAAATGAGATGAAGAAAAAAATTGCCTTGGGATTTAGCAAACTGATCATCAGAGCAGAACGCATGGGGTGGCGACGTTTGTCACGAGGTGCCAATGTCTCGTTTGATGTCGGCACGCGACTCAGAGGGGTTTGCCAGTGATGCCAAGCCAGCTTTAAAAGCCCCAATCCAATCCAGGCCAAATAGGCTGCACCTGCGTATTTAAGCCCTATAAACAGCGACGGGTTGGCATATAGAACGGTGGTTGCACCAGTCGCGGCCAATGCCATCCAAATCAGGTCGCCCAAAAACACACCGGCAGCCGCACGGTAGCCAGCAGCCACGCCGTTTATTGATGCTGTTGTTAGTACAAACATAGAGTTAGGGCCGGGTAGCAACACAACAAAAATCGTGCCCAGAACAAATGTCACAAGATCAGTGATTCCGTACAAGTTGATTTCCTCAAGCGCGCCGGTGTCTTTTGCTAACGGATAAACCCCATAGGTCGGTTTTCATTTTAAACACCAATTTGAACCGCAACGCGACGGGTTAATCCGTGTGACTTTGAGAGCGGTGAGGCCCCGATGCAATATTTTCAATGGGAATTTGTCGTCGTCAGGGGTGAGCAGTCAATAATCGTTGGCCTTGACGCAAGCGTTTGGCATGTCGCATGATGCGAAGGTATTCATAACCAATTAAGAGAGTGTTGCGCAATGAAAGCTGTTTTTCTGGATGCCAGTCCTACCCTTGCTGAAGTCACTGAGCGTTTGCGACAGAGCAGTGACATGTTTGTTGCTATTCATCGCGATCCGGACGTCACGCCCGAACAGATTCCAGGGGTTGTTGGCGAAGCTGACATTGTTTGGATTGATCACACGAGTTTGCCAACTGATATTGCCAGCCAGTGCCCCAATTTACGACACGTGATTTTCTTGGGAACCGGCGCCCGTTCTTACATGAGCCCCGAGGAATTGGCTGAAATCGGTATTCAAGTACACATCATCAAGGGCTATGGCGACACGGCAGTGGCTGAATGCGCCTTTGGGCTGATGTGGGCTGCGGCCAAAGGCTATGCGGCGATGGATCGAGGCGTACGAGCGGGGCATTGGCCACGCACTGAGGGTCTGCAATTGACCGGTAAAACCTTGGGGCTGGTCGGCTTTGGGGGGATAGGGGCGGAAATGGCCCGTTTGGGTCTTGGCGCTGGCATGCGGGTTGTTGCTTGGAATCGCTCACCCAAAGAGCATCCTGGGGTGCAGTTTCTGTCGATTGAGGATGTGTTGGCGCAAAGCGATGTGGTGTCAGTGCATCTGCTTTTAAACGATGAAACCCGTGGGTTCTTGTCGAAGTCCCGTATCCAAGGCATGCGCGATGGTGCGATTTTGGTGAATACCGCCCGCGGGGCAGTCATTGACGAGCTCGCTATGATTGATGCACTGCAGTCGGGCAAACTCGGGCACGCTGCCCTAGATGTGTTCGAAGTTGAGCCGTTACCGCAAGGTCATGCTTTATCCACGCTCGAGAACGTGACCTTGTCAGCTCACTCGGCGTTTCGAACGGCTGAGGCCAGTGATAACCTTATTGAGGCGGCTCTTAATCACGGCCGCAGGATTGCGCAAGAGCGCTGATGCGAATCGCCAAAGGTCTTCGAAGGTGTTGGCGTGATCTTTCATTTGGGTTTCTATATTGTCGTTTTGCGCTAAATATAGCTCGTATAAAGCCAATCATTAAAAGCAAATTGAGATACTATTGTTCAGTCAAAAATCCCTAATCCGAACCTCGTGTCAGTTTCCCGAATGATCCAATGAATATGCTGAGGTTGCCTTTGAGCACACATCTCAACCGCCTAGTTGGCGTTTCTGTTTTGACTTTGATGCTTTCGGGCTGCATGGTTGGACCTGACTACAAGCGCCCTGAATTGTCTGTCAGCGCCCAGTGGAAAGCCCAAACGGGTGGTGAGTTTTCAGAAGCGGTCGAATTGGTTCGCGACCAGCAAATAAACCCCGTGCAGTGGTGGGATCAATTTGATGACCCCACGTTGAGTGCTTTGTTGGTCTATGCTGGCCAACAAAACCTTTCTTTGCAATCGGCTGCGCTGCGAATTTATCAAGCCAGAGCCCAATTGGGCATCAGTGATGCGACGCTGCTACCCACGATTGTGGGATCAGGATCTAGTACTGTAGGCAATAACAGCACCAATCGTGATGCTTTGTTGCAGGCCAATTGGGAATTGGACTTTTGGGGCAAATACCGTCGCGGTGTAGAAAGCAGTTTCTCGTCGTTCCAATCCGCTATTTCTTCCTACTACAGCGCCGATGTTTCACTAGCAGCCACTGTGGCGGGTGCCTACATCAATATTCGAAACGTAGAAGAGTTAATTCGGGTCGCACAAGTGAACTTGTCACTTCAAGGCGAGAGCTTGCGAATTGCTGATGCGCGATATAAAGCTGGTTCGACCTCTTTATTGGCGTTAAGCCAAGCACAAACGCGCTACCAACAAACCAAGGCGGAAATCCCTGGGCTGTTGGAACAATTAAACCGCCAGCGCAACGCCATGAGCGTTTTGCTGGGTAAACCACCTGGCTTCTATGAGTCCCAATTTAGTCAAGCCAAGAACATGCTCAAAGCCCCCGAGGCGATCAAGGTTGGTATCCCCATGGACTTGTTGCGCCGTCGGCCTGATGTGGCGGCGGCCGAATATCAGGCCGCTTCGCAGTCTGCTCTGATTGGGGTGCGTGAGGCAGACCTCTATCCTAGCTTTTCTTTGTCTGGCTTTTTTGGCTATTTGAGCGCCAGCGTCACCTACCAAAACGGACAAACCTTTTCGTTCGAAGGCAGTTCGTCTAGCGGTGGTGCCTCCTTTAACCTGCCGATTTTCTATCGCGGCGCTATTGTTGACCAGATTCGGGTGCAGGATGCGGTTTTTCAGCAAGCGGTCTTAAACTATCAAAATACCGTGCTGTCAGCGCAAGCTGAAGTTGAAGACGCATTGATGCGCATTGCGACGGCAAGTAGCGCGGCTAAGGATTTCGGGTTGGCGTTGAGGTCGGCCAAACAATCGGCTACGTTGGCTTTGGACTTGTATGAAGCGGGTCAAAGTGACTACAACACGGTCATTGTGGCGCAACAAATTTTGTTACAGGTGCAAACCGACTTCGTTCGTTCAAGAAGCGATACCCTGCTGGGTTATGTCGACGTCTTTAAGGCGCTCGGTGGTGGCTGGACCGGCGATCTCAAGGTTCCGGCTTTGCCCAATCAATTGATTGCTCAAATGAAGGAACGCTCCAATTGGGGTGATGCCCTAGATGCGACAAGCCCCGAGGTCAATAGCCCTCGTTTGGTACAGACTCTTGGATTGACTCAATGATGGCGACAATTTTTCGTGTACGTACCCTCTCGGCGGGGCTGTTGGTTGGGGTCAGTGTTTTACTGAGCGCTTGTGATAAGCCCAAACCGCCCGAATTGCCACCGGCCAAAGTGACGGTGGCCAAGCCCTTGCAACAGACGGTTCAAAGTTATCAAACGTTTGATGGCACAGCAGAGCCACTGTTGCTTGTTAATCTGGATGCGCGCGTGCCTGGGTACTTAGAGCAGATCAAATTCAAAGACGGTGCTACCGTCAAAAAAGGTGACTTGCTTTTTGTGATTGAACAAGCACAGTACAAGGACCAAGTGGCTTTGCAGCAAGCGGTTTACGATCAAGCCAAAATTGAGTTTGACCGCCAGTCAACATTGTTGAAACAAAAGGCTACTTCGCAGGCCACGGTTGACAATGCGCTTTCTCAGCTTCAACAAGCGCAAGCGAGCTTGTCTTTGGCCAACCTAAACTTGAGTTATACCGAAATCAAAGCCCCTTTTGATGGGGTCATGTCCCGCCACTTGATTGATGAGGGTAATTATTTGGGGTCAAGTCCCAACGGCATTAAGTTGGCAGAAATTCGTCAAATCAGTCCTGCGTATATTTATTTTTCCATGAACGAGGTGGAATTGTTGACTTACATGCGCATGATGCGCTCGCAGGGTCAACAGGCTCAGGGGCAGTCAGTGGGTAATCTCAAGGTATACGCGGCCTTGCAAGGTGATGTTGGTTATCCGCTCGAGGGTGTGATGGATTACGTGGCAAGTGATCTTGATGTCAGCACAGGCACACTGCAATTGCGCGGTCTGTTTTCGAACACCGAGCGGATTATTGTGCCCGGGGTCTACGCCAAAGTATTGGTCAACTTTGGTAACAAGCGAGACAGTGCGATGGTGCCTTCGGGCGTTGTGTTGCGAGATCAGCAAGGCGACTTTGTGTATGTTCTTGGGCCTGACAATAAGGTCCAGCGGCAAAACATCACAATAGGGCAGAGCTACAGCCATTTGGTTGAAGTGATGAAGGGCCTTAAAGCGGATGATCAGGTGATTATCAATGGTTTTGTGACCTTGAGTGTGGGACAAACCGTGGTGCCTGAAACCGGCAAGATTGAACCTGCCAAGCTGCCTGGTGCGACAGGCGCGGGTCCGGCAGCAAAATAAATCGGCATCTTAGCCAAATAACCCAAGCAAGGCTTATCAATTGATAGGTTCGTGCACGGAACTGCGACATGCTCTCAAAAACCTTTATTGAACGTCCGATATTGAGTAACGTGATCGGGATCATCATCGTGCTACTTGGCGCGGTGTCGATCCTTGGATTGCCGGTCGCCCAGTACCCAGCCATGACGCCGCCAACGATTCAGGTCACCACCAACTGGCCGGGAGCCAATGCCAAGCTCATACAGGAGCTGGTCGGCAGCAACATTGAGACGCAGGTCAACGGCGTGCAGGACATGCTCTACATGCAGTCTTATTCGACTGATGCGGGCACCTACAACCTAACCGTCACGTTCGCTGTTGGCACTGACCCTGATACTGCCCAAGTCAACGTACAGAATAGGGTAGCGATTGCCTTACCCTTGCTGCCGGCCTCGGTCCAAAACCAAGGGGTGACAACCAAGACGCAATCAACGGCAATTTTGCAGTTTGTGACCGTGACGTCTAAAGACAACAGCCGCGATGCGCTGTATTTGAGTAACTTCGCCAATTTGCAGATGCAAAACCGCTTGGCGCGTATTCCAGGCGTGGCCGCAGCCAACGTGTTTGGTGTGGGCAATTACAGCATGCGGGTTTGGCTGGATCCAGCGCTTATGCATGAGCGATCACTCACGCCCAGCGAAGTGATTAACGCGATCAACAAACAAAACGTGTTGCTCTCAGCGGGTCAAATTGGCGCGCCACCTGTGCCTAGTGGCCAGGCTTATCAGTTCACGGTTAACGTGGCCAGTGCCATGGACACTCCAGAGGATTTCGGTGAGATTGTCCTGAGAGCACAGTCCAACGGCTCTATCATGCGTTTAAAAGATGTGGCACGCATCGAAATGGGCAGTCAGAATTACAACCAGTTCTTCCAGCTTGGTGAGAAGCCAGCCGGTGGTATTGCCATATTTCAATCGCCTGACGCCAACGCTTTGAATGTGGCTGACGCCGTGCGCGCCGAGATGAAAGCGATTGCGAAGAACTTTCCACCTGATATTGAGTGGGAGATACCTTTTGACACCACCACCTTTGTGACGGCATCTATTGATGAGGTTTACACCACCCTCTATGAGGCGGGCTTGTTGGTGCTGTTGGTGATCATGGCGTTTTTGCAGAATTGGCGCATCACGCTAGTGCCAGCAATCACAATTCCTGTGACGATTATCGGTGCTTTTGCAGGGATGGCAGCGCTAGGGTTTTCGATTAACTTACTCACGCTGTTTGCGATCGTGGTCGTTATCGGTATTGTGGTTGACGATTCGATCGTGGTGGTTGAAGGCGTCGCCAAGAAAGTGGAAGCGGGCATGAAGCCTAAAGAGGCGGCGATTGCCGCCATGGGCGAGCTCATGGCTCCCATCATCGGTATCACGCTGGTGTTGATGGCAGTTTTTTTACCTGCGGCCTTTATTTCTGGCATTACAGGGCAAATGTATCGACAATTTGCGCTGGTGATTGCGATAACAGCACTTTTAAGCGGTATTGCCGCCATCACCATGAGCCCTGCTCAGGCTGGTGAGTTTATAAAAGTACCCAAGAAAAGCGCTATCCCAAAACCCAAAAATATCTTCGCAAGAGGTTTTGACCGAGGCTTTGACGCCATTGCTACTCGCTATGGGTCGTTGATGGCGCATCTCATGAAAAACAGCACGGCGACTGCCATTGTTGGCTTGTTAATCATTGGTGCGTCTTTGTATGGCTTAACCCGAGTGCCCACTGGATTTATTCCCAACGAAGACCAAGGCTACCTGATTGTTTCAGTGCAGCTGCCAACTGCGGCCTCTTTAGAGCGGACCCAACAGGGCATGTTGGAAGTGCGGCGTGCCATCGAGAAAGTGCCTGGTGTGCAGCAAATTGTCAGTATTGGTGGCATTAGCTTGCTTGACAATAACTCGACTAACTCTAGCGCTGGCGCGATGTATGTGATCCTTAAGCCTTGGGGTGAGCGCGGCAAGGTTAAGGGTCAGGACTTGCGAAGTATATTTTTGGGGTTGAGCGAAGCGTTCCGTGAAATTCAAATAGCGAGCGCTCGGGCGATATTGCCACCGGCTATCCCAGGCCTAGGCATGTCGGGTGGCTTCAACATGCAGTTGCTACTGACCGATGGCAGTAATAGTTTTGAGAAGTTACAACTCGCCACCAACGAATTCATTGCGCAAGCCAATCAATTGCCTGAAGTGGCAATGGCTTTCAGCACCTTTAATAACAATGTACCGCAGTACGAGCTGACCTTTAATCCGGCGCGTGCTGAAACACTTGGGGTTGATATTGGTGATGCCTACAACGTGTTGCAATCCTATTTGGGCTCGTCTTACGTGAATCAGTTTTTCAAGTTTGGGCAGACCTATCAGGTCTACGTTCAAGCTGATGGCCCGTTTCGTGCCGACATTAGCCAGCTAGAGAAGCTCTACGTTAAGAGCAGCAATGGGAATATGGTGCCAATGGGTTCATTTGTTGCGATTGAACAGTCGTTTGGACCCTCGATTGCCTCTCAGTACAACTTATTTCCGACAGCTAGCGTTAACGGCGCTGCCTCACCTGGCACAAGTTCAGGCCAGGTCTTGAGTGCACTGACTACTCTGGCCGAAGCCTCTTTGCCTGAGGGCATGACTTTTACTTGGACTGCTATGTCTTACCAAGAACAGCTTGTGGGTAACACCCAAGTGTTGGTATTTGCATTATCGATTTTATTGGTCTACCTCGTGTTGGCTGCGCAGTATGAATCATGGCTAGCACCAATGGCAGTGTTAAGTGCGGTGCCACTGGCTCTGTCAGGTATCGTGATTGCATTGATGATCACGGGGTTATCCAACAACATCTACGTGCAAATTGGTTTGGTGCTTATGATTGCGCTGTCCGCCAAAAATGCAATTTTGATTGTCGAAGTTTCGCTCGAAGGCCTCCGTGCGGGCATGTCTGCCGAAGAGGCCGCTTTGCATGCCTCTAAAGAACGATTCCGTCCCATCATGATGACTTCAATTTCCTTTATTTTGGGTGTCTTGCCACTGCTATTGGCAACTGGTGCAGGAGCGGCCTCTCGTTTTTCGATCGGCTTGACTGTTTTTAGTGGCATGATCGCCTCGACCACGCTCGCGGTAGCCATCGTTCCCATTTTCTTCGCCAAAATCATGCGCTTTGCAGCTAAGAAAGGCGACGATGATGATGAGAATGAAGACGATGAAAGTGGCACCTCTGGTGATGGCAGCAGTGGCAATGCCGTGATTGCAACAAGTACGACACCAATGACATCACCAAGTCTGCCCACACAGACTTAAGGTGATTGGGTGATCGTCCTAAGGCAAAGAGCCAGATCGCCGATCTGGCTCTTTGCGCATCTGGTCGTGTTGTTTCACCGTTCATGATTCTGTCATGGGCGGTGCTGATTGCGTCTTTATCGGGCAATCAAGGTTGACGCTGTCAATGCCCCGTTGCTTCTGAATAGGGATTGAGGGATTGGCTTCGCTATGGAAACGGCTAATGCTCGTGACTGATGAAACAGCTTTTTCGTTGGCGCTGCAGGCCTGAGACTAAAATCTCAAGGCCTTAAGATTACAGATCTGTTTTGACCCCAGTGATGGTTTTTGAGACAGCTCGCGGGTCGCGCTGGGGCCATCGTCCTGTCTGCACTGTGGCGATAAAGTGGGCTAACAGCGAATTGAAAGCGTCCGCAGCTTCTAGGTTCATGGTGTGACCGCAGTTTGGTATCACTGCAAGTGCGGCGCTTGGGATGGTGGTTTTGAGCATGATCCCTGGCTTGGCACAGGCCCAATCTTCGTCGCCATTGACTATCAAGGTGGGCACTGTGAGTTTGGCTAGCAGATCTTGCAAGTCGTAGAGTGAGGGGCGCTCGCGCTGGACCCCAAGTTGGGTATTGGCTGAACCCAGCGCAGAGTGTTCGCTGAGTTGCTTTTTAAATAGCTCAAAGCCTTTTGGGTTTGAGCGCAGAAATTGAATGCGGGTGGGGCCATAGGCGTAGGTTTGGGCAAAGGCTGGCATGCCCTTGTTGAGCAAGACATCAGCGATGACTTTGGCTTCGGCCCTGAACTTTTCTCTTTCGCTTGGTTCGGCACCGTAACCGCAACCGGCCACACACAATGACAAGGCGCGGTCGGGGTACTGCAAGCCAAGCTGTAGTGTCGCAAAACCACCCATCGATAACCCAACAATGTGTGCCTTGTCGATGCCAGCATGGTCCATGACCGCAATAATGTCTGCTGCTGCGCGCACTTGCGAGTACGAAGTAACTGATTCAGGCACTGATGATGGTGGGTAACCACGGGCGTTAAACGTCACCGTGCGGTAACTGCCAGAAAACCGCTGCACTTGTGGATCCCAACTGCGCATGTCACCGGCAAATTCGTGCACAAAAATAATGGGGTCACCTTCTCCCGTCATTTCATAGCAAAGTGTCACGCCATCGTTGGTTGTTGCTGTTTGCATCGAAAACCCCTTGAGTTGTTGATCCTGATCACGTTCCACTGAGCATAACCCTTGGCGTATTTTTGAACCAAACGAAACAACCGCCAAATGGTAGATGTCTCAAAAAAATAGCGATTCAATACCGTGTTTTTAGTCGCAATGCGTGACTGAAGGGGTAGGGACATGCCACCGCTCGTGCTTTAAGCGAATAAGCTTGGACTACCTAACGGTTTGGGCATTCCTATGGGCCAGATTGTATTTGACGGCCAACGCGAGTCTTGTGATTTTCACGGTTGCGGGTTCTTGGTTGGTATGAAATGGTACTTTTTGGCTTTCGCCAAATATCCCATTGTCGAGCCTTAGGCGTGGTTTCTATCGCGCGCCAGATTGCAAAATCTGGTGTGCAACCCATCAGCGCAACAACAGCGTCGGGATTCGCGAAGCGCGCAAAAGGTCAGTCGTGTGGCTACCCATAAAAAGGCTACGCCAAGGCGAATGGGTATAGGCGCCCATCACCAGCAAATCGACTTGAAGTTCTTGAATACTGCGAGCCATCATGGTTTGAAAGTCCCCAATCAGCAGGTTCGAATCCGCCTTCAGACCCGCCGCCATAAGGCGGCCTAGCGCTTGCTCAAGTTGCTTGGGCGCTTCGCGTGATTCATTTTTTTTGACCATCACAAGGCTGCAATGCACCCCTTGAAAAGCTGGACTTGTACACACCATCTCCAAAGCATTGCGCGCGGCGCGGCCCGCATCATAGGCGATCATCAGCCGTTTGGGTTCAGTGAATGCATCGGTAACCGTGAGGATCGGACGATTTAGGGCGCGCACCACGCGCTCAAGGTTTCGACCGAGGTCGCGCGCTGTGGTGCCAGAAGACTCGCCACGCTGTCCCATCACAATCAGGCGGGTACCTTCTTGGTACTCCAGCAAACTATCCACCAGCCCGCCATGACGTTGGCGCATATCAACCGATTGAAGTCCGAGTGACAAGGCTCTTAAGCGTAATTCATTCAAAAACTGCCGACCTGATTCACGGGCCTCTCGGCTTCTGCGTTCATCGTCATCAACGATTTGTTTAAGTAGGTTTTCTTGTTCATTGACGCCAATCGAACCACTGTGGTCTTGACTTGGTGCCAATTCAGGATTGCGGTCAATCACATGAAGTAATTCCAAACCAACTTTAAGGCGTTTGGCCGCCCAGGTCGCGTATTCAGTCACACGAATGGCATACGCGGATTGGTCAACACACGCTAGAACAACCGGTGCAGATGAAACAGTGCTATTCATATGTCTTCACTCTTTAATATAGTCATAGGGCATAATCCGTGATGCTCCAAAAAGCACGGGTATGCGCTAATGCGAGGTCATTTTGTCTTCAGCATCCGGTTTGTCATGCACGCCAAATCGATCAACCATGGTGGCACTCGCCTCATTTAAGCCGATCACATTCGTCTCGGTACCCTCGCGTCGAAACTTTAAAATCACTTTATCCAAGGCACTGACAGCTGTGATATCCCAAAAGTGGGCGCGACTGACATCAATGGTGACTTTATCAATCACTTCTCTGAAATCAAAGGCATTGATAAACGCTTCAGCCGAAGCAAAGAACACTTGACCTGTGACCACATAAGAGCGTTGGCGACCCTCGTCTTCGACTTGTGAGCGAACCGCCAGGATCCGACCAACCTTGGCTGCGAAGAAAAATCCCGATGCCAGCACACCGACCAACACACCTTTGGCCAAATCGTGGGTGAGTACCGTCACCAAAACAGTCGCTAACATCACAATGCTCGAGCTTTTTGGATGGTCGCGTAGGTTTTTAATTGAGTCCCAATTGAAGGTGCCAATGGATACCATGATCATCACTGCCACCAAGGCAGCCATTGGGATCATGCTGACCCAATCGCCCAAGAACACCACCAGAATCAGTAAGTAAATTCCAGCTGAAAGCGTCGACAATCGGCCACGGCCACCAGATTTGATGTTGATAATCGACTGACCAATCATGGCGCATCCGGCCATACCACCGATAAAACCTGTGGTGATATTGGCAACGCCTTGACCCACACATTCGCGGTTTTTGTCGCTCTTGGTATCCGTTAAGTCATCAACAATGGTGGCCGTTAATAACGACTCCAGCAATCCCACTACCATCAGCGTCAACGAGTAAGGCAAGATGATACTTAAAGTCTCAAAATTCAGTGGGATGTCAGGAATTAAGAAAAAGGGCAGACTATCAGGCAAGTCGCCCATGTCACCGACGGTACGTATGTCCAGATCCAAAATCAGTGACACCACGGTTAACACCACAATGGTGACTAATGGCGAGGGCACAGCCCTCGTGATGTAAGGAAACAAGTAAATGATTGCCAAACCACCCGCTGTCATGGCGTAGACCACCCAAGTCACATTGATTAATTCAGGCATTTGCGCCAGAAAAATCAGGATGGCCAACGCATTCACAAAACCAGTAATCACCGAGCGGGATATAAACCGCATCAATGCGCCAAGTCGAACGTAACCCGCGATAATCTGAAGCACACCAGTTAAGACAGTTGCCGCCAATAGGTATTGCAAGCCGTGCTCTTTAACGAGCGTCACCATCAGCAAGGCCATGGCTGCGGTTGCCGCTGAAATCATGCCGGGGCGACCACCCGTAAAGGCAATGACGGTGGCAATACAGAAAGAGGCATAGAGCCCAACTTTCGGATCCACGCCCGCAATGATAGAAAACGCAATGGCTTCGGGAATGAGGGCCAAAGCCACTACCAAACCTGCAAGCAAATCATTGCGGACGTTAGAGAACCAGTCTTGGTAGAGTGATTTCATGAAACCTTTGGTAAAAAAGAGAAATTAAAAACAGAAGGGTGATGATCTAACTGAACATGCACGTCGACAAAAGACCCACCCAAAAATAACCAATGCGCCAAACCGTCGTCTCTAAGGCATCAATAAACCAACCAGCAATAGGCAAAATGACTTAAAAAACCAGTCAGCACGAGGACGATGGCTTAAAGCCAAGTTCAGTGGTGCAATCTAGAAAGTGGTGCGATCTAAAATTGAACGCAAACGACATGTTCGAACTTGACGAGTTCTGGGCAAAGTGAGATGGTAAGTGACAATATTTACACGGGTGTGATGGGCGGCAGTAAAGTAATCGGGGCGATAAGGTTAATGTGGTGCGTGATGGTTGATGCTGATGTGCATAGAGTCAACCTTCAATCTGAACAAACTTGACCAATTGCAATCAAGGCGATTGCCGCCCGTTTCAAGATAATGGCTTTCATTAACCTTAAAAAGAGGTTTAAAACCAGAACGCAAGGCAACCCAAACAACAGCAATCGTGATGACACTCAACAAAAGTGGCGCAGGGCGATTATACGATGACAGTGCAATGGACAGCTTTATTGGGTGGTTTAGGGCTTTTTTTGCTGGGCATGAATATGCTATCAGAAGGGTTAAAGCTCGCCGCTGGTAAGGCACTAGAGGTGATCCTGAAGCAGGCAACGCGCACGCGTTGGCGTGGTTTGGTGTCAGGTGCATTCACAACGGCTTTGGTACAGTCCTCGAGCGCTGTGACGGTTGCAACCATAGGCTTTGTTAACGCCAGTCTGTTATCGCTCGGCGGTGCCATTTGGGTGTTATTTGGGGCCAATCTTGGCACCACGACCACCGGTTGGCTGGTGGCCGTGGCAGGTTTAAAGTTTGACCTGTCAGTTGCCGCCTTACCCATGATTGCCGTGGGTGTGGCCATGAAGTTGGTGGGACTTGGGCAACGCTTGAGTGCCTATGGTGAGGCATTGGCGGGATTTGGACTGCTCTTTTACGGCATTATGCTGATGCAATTGGGTTTTGAGGATATGTCCTCTCAGTGGCAAATTCCGCAAGGTGAGGGCGTGGCAGCCATATTGCTGCAACTGCTGGCTGGCGTTTTGATGACAGCTGTCATGCAGTCTTCTAGCGCATCCATTGCGATTGCTTTGACCGCGGCTCAAACGGGATTAATCGATTTGAATGGCGCGGCTGCTGTGGTGATTGGTGCCAATATCGGCACCACGGTCACCGCAGTGTTGGCAAGCACCGGTGCGACCCCTAACGCGCGGCGAGTCGCTAGCGCCCATGTTCTCTTCAACACGCTGACTGCGGCCGCGGCATTACTGATCATGCCTTGGTTATTGCCAGCCATTGTTGATTCACGCGAAGTGTTGGGCTGGGGTGAGTCAGCGGCGATGACGTTGGCCCTATTCAATACTGTTTTTAATGCCTTGGGTGTATTGCTGATGTGGCCTTTGGCGACTGCCATGACGCGATTTCTTGAGCGGCAGTTTGTGACTGAGACTGACCAAGGCGCCAAGCCTGAGTTTTTGGACCGTACGACCTTACCTGTGCCTAGCATGGCGGCTCAAGCATTGGCGTTTGAGCTCGAGCGGATGTTAAAGATGGCGTGGCAGTATGTCATGGGAACGTTTGATAACTCAGGCGAAAAAACGTCAGACAGTATCCAAACTGAGCATTATCAAACCACAACGCTTAACCAAAAACAAACAGCAAAATCCGTGGCTGAAATTAACGCCCAATGCGCGCGAGATTTATTACTGCTGCTCAAGGCCAGTGAGAATTTTGTAGATCAGATGAATCGCAATGCCATGGACGAACCCACAGGCAAAAAGTTGGCTCGCTTGTTGCGCGTCAGGCGCTACTTGGAAAATGCAGTCGATAATGTCAATGAGGCACTTACGCTACCAGCGCATCTTTTTACCGATGCTCGCTTCACGCACGATTATTCTCAATACGCCCAATGCGTTGCGCAATTGGCTAATCAACTGGTCTCGGGAGATTTGAATTCCGAAGAAGGCAAAAAAGCCTTAAAAGTGCTTGAAGACGTCTACCAGGGACTCAAGCAGTCTTTGCTCACCGCTGGTGCGGTCGGTCATTGTCGGGTAGAGTCAATGGAAATTGGCTTGCGTCGCATCAGTGTGCAACGTCGAGCCCTTCAACAATTGGTCAAAGCCCATGACTGGTTGACACCAATTCATGCGGCGCAACCTGAAGAAAAAGCAGAGCGGGCAACAGAAAAAACTGCTGATTGAGCGAATCTCACTGGGGGAGGATTGGTTTGTACATTTGAAGCGTATGCACAAATGTATTGTCTACACGCTTTTTTGTTGTGACTGTCCCAAAAGCGCCGACATATTCTCCAGTCCCTCCGATGATGGCCAAATCGAGGGCATGCCACTCATAGCCGTGATTGCGCCACTTCGCTTTGTCAGAGTAGCCAGAAACACCTTCAGTGATGATCTGACTGTCATTGACGACAAAGATCAGCTCTCGATGTCGTACCTCGTGTTGACCGTCATTTTTGGTGACATCGATCGAGATGGTTGACCCGTAGAGAATGCCAAGGTATTTATTATCTTGACCATACAAATCGCCCTCAAAATACACGGCGTGACCGACCTCACCATCTTGGATATTGGGGTGTTGTTGGAGCACAACCGTGCGTTGCTCAAGCACGATCGTCTCTTTTGTGAAGCTAAGCTGTATTAATTCCTTCGCTTGTGCTGTTGCGACGCCAGCAAAGATAAGTAGTGCTGTACAAAGGGTTCTTAAGCGCATCATTTTTCTCTTTCTAATATTTTGAGTATCGACTAGTAGCGGAACGCTGATAACGAAATGCTGGTAGCGGAAGTCTGTTAGCGGTCAGTGCTGTGCAGCAATTCAGTGCTTGGCGTAGATAACAACATGACAACTTAGCAGTGTTCAGCGTTGATTTCTTGCAACAACTTGCAGCACCAATTGTGTGGGCGCTGTTCGGCAAAGATTCTTAAAACTCAGTCTACCGACAGCTCTGCCATCACAGGTGCGTGATCTGAGGGTTGGACGTTTTCTCTTGGTGTTTTGTCGACCGAGCAGGACTGGCAGCGCACTTCAAGTGGTTTGGACAAAAGAACGTGATCGATGCGCATGCCTGCGTTGCGTTTGTAGCCGTTTAGACGATAGTCCCACCAGCTGAAAGTTTTCTCTGGCTGGTCAAATAAGCGAAACGAATCAACCAACCCTAAGGCTAAAAGCTTTTCAAAAGCGGCTCGCTCTGGTTCTGATACGAGCACCTGGCCTTTCCAACGATCGGGATTGTGAACATCGGCGTCCGCAGGCGCTATGTTGTAATCACCGAGCACGGCCAATTGAGGGTGTTGGGATAGAGAAAAACTTAACCATTGATGAAATGCCTCGTACCAGGCCAGCTTGTAAGGGTATTTTTCCGAGTCTAGTGACTGACCGTTAGGGCAATAAGCGTTGACAATGCGAACAGAGCCTATCGGTGTGTCGTACGAAGCAGAAATAACGCGTTGTTGGTGGTCTTCGAAGCCAGGAATATTGACCACAACATCGGTTGCTGGTAGCTTCGAAATGATGGTCACGCCGTTGTATGTTTTTTGGCCAGCCCAGATCACCTGGTAACCGGCGTCTTCAATAGCTGTCAGTGGAAACTTATCTTGTTCGAGTTTGAGCTCTTGCAAACACAGAAAGTCGGGTGCATTTGTCGACATCCAGTCGAGTACTTGAGGCAAACGAACTTTGAGGGAATTGACGTTCCATGTGACCAGTTTCACGATCAGTCCTGTTGTCTAAAATGATACGGTAACAAAATTCCGCAAAACACTGTGCCAGCGTTGTTTGTGTTTAGGCCCAATGATGCGGCAAACGCTCAAAAGACTGGAGTCACCCCTATGCGCTCATTGTTGTTTGTTCCTGCTGATAGTGAAAGGAAATTACAAAAATCATTAACATCAGGCGCAGATGTCTTGATCTTTGACTTGGAAGATGCCGTATCACTCTCCAGAAAAGAGGTGGCCCGAGAAATTTTGGCGGCATTTCTGGCCAGTGACATCGTCCATGAAAACCAGTCTAAAACCGATGCACCAAGGCTTTATGTTCGCATCAATGCCTTGGATACCCCATTGACACTGGCTGACCTTTGCGCCGTGATGCCGAATCGCCCGGCGGGCGTGGTGTTGCCCAAATGCCGGCACGCCGGTGATCTGACGCGTTTGGGTCATTACTTAGAGGCATTCGAGTCGATTTATCCTGCTCATCACAGCACTGCCGACCTCACCCAAGTCATTGCCATCGTGACAGAAACCGCGGGTTCGATAGCTGGTCTGGATTCGTATGCCAATTGCCAAATGCTCAATCGCCTCAAAGGATTGATGTGGGGCGCAGAGGACTTGTCGGGCGACATTGGTGCCTTGGCCAACAAGTTGGCAGGCTCAAACCAATGGAGCGCACCCTTCGCGTTCGCCAGGACACGTTGCTTGTTGGCGGCCGCGGCTGCTGGCGTACCAGCGATTGATACCGTGCCAACCGATATTCACAACATTGAAGCTTTGACCGAAGAGACCAAGCAGGCTTACCGCGATGGGTTCTCTGCAAAAGCAGCCATTCACCCTGTTCAGGTGCCGGTCATTAATGAGGCGATGACACCAGATGCTCAAGCCCAAACATGGGCCACCAAAGTGGTGGCCGCTTTTGAGGCCAGTGCAGCGGTTGGGGTGGCGACGCTCGATGGCAAGATGCTAGACACACCACATTTACGCCTGGCTAAAAAAATATTGGCGGCAACAACCAACGGCTAAGTTCGCTGCCAGCTAGCCTTCCCAGTTTTGCCAGTTTTCTTTGGCCACAATGGCCGCATAGCCCTGACGAGAATCAGGCCATCGAAACGCGAAACCGCTGGTGCAAAGTTTCTGGTTGGAAAGGCGCTTTTTGCCCATCATCAGTGAGGGTGGGCCTTCGCGGGGTGGCTGCGCTCCTAGCGCTGCAGCCAATTCACGGTAAAGCGTCTTAAGTGGCACAGGCGTGCTGTCAGTGCCGATGTAAATACCTGTTAAGGCCTTGCGCTTGAGCAAGTGGATCACAGCCGAAGCCGCATCAGCGACATGAATGCGGTTTGCCCAGAACGCATCAGAGGCGGGCACCGAGGTCGCGCCTGCAAGCAGTTGTTTGAGTAAAAACACGCGATTTGGACCATAGATGCCCGACAACCGCAAAATCAAGTGATCTGGCCACCGGTTTGAGAGTTCACGCTCGGCCTCTAGTAGCACCCGACCGTTAAAACCGCTCGGCTCAGTCGCGCTTGATTCGTCAAGCCATCCCGCTTGCTCTGCACCGTAGACCGCCGTCGATGAAACGAACAGTACGCGAGCTTGGGCGTTGCCAGTGTGCGTGAGGGCTCGTAGCAGGTTTTTAAGGCCTTGAACATACGTTGCTTGATAGCTGGCTTCATCGCGTTTGTCTGGTGTGGCACAAAACACCACATGGGTGATGCCTGTTGGCAATTGGAATAAAGAATCGAGGTCCAGTAGATCGGCCTTCACCCAACGCAGATTGGGCGAATTTATTTTTGTAGCCGCGGTCTCCGGTGTGGGGATATGGCGTCTGAGTGCTAGAACGCTTTCGTCGGCTAGCGCTCGGTCGGCGTGCATGGTGCAAGCGATTTCACGCCCCAAATCGCCAAACCCCGCAATCAACCAAGTCATGTTTAGAGCCCCTCAGGTAAAAAGAATCTCGTACTCAGTGCCGGCAGACCAACGCGCTCTAAAATAGCCAGTAGCTTTTTGGCGGCCATGGCCTGAGGTTTGCCTTTGCGTTGGGCGATGATCAGTTCGTTTTTAAGGGAATGCTCCCAACCCACCAGTTCGGTCACCGTCACTTGATAGCCATGCGCTTCGAGCTGAAGGCAGCGCAAGGTGTTGGTCAAGTGGCTGCCAAATTCTCGTGTGTGCAAAGGCCTGCGCCAAAGCTCACTCATGGGCTCAGGATCGTAGGGTTTTTTTTGTTGGCGCAAGTTTGCCGCCACTTCGGCTTGGCAGCAGGGTACGAGAACCACGTATTGGGCTTGGCGCTTAAGCGCAAACCGAATGGCGTCATCGGTCGCCGTGTCACAAGCATGAAGGGCAGTCACCATGTCCACAACCGCTGGTAGTTCATGGCTTGTGCTCGCCGCCTCTGCATCCATGGCCAAGAAACGCATCTGCGAGAAACCAGCCAGTTCAGCCAATTGCTGCGCTTGATCGACCAAATCACGACGTCGTTCGATACCGATCACTTGGGCGTTGGGCGCTTTGTCTTTTATGAACAAGTCCATCAAGATGAAGCCCAGATAAGACTTTCCTGCGCCGTGATCCACCAAAGTGAATTCGGCGTTCGTCTGACTGAGCGTTTCAAGCGCGGGTTCGATTAAGCGAAACAGGTGGTAGACCTGTTTAAGCTTGCGCCGGCTGTCTTGGTTCATCTGACCCTCGCGGGTCAGGATGTGAAGCGCTTTGAGCAGGTCAACCGATTGGCCAGGTAGAAGGTTTGTTGTGTTGTCTGGTGTTTGCATGCCGTCATTTTAGCGGTCAGCTACCTGTGCAGTTAAAAGCCTGGTGGCAGCGCAAGCGTTTGCGTGTTGGCAGGATAAGTCAGCCAAGGCTCATTGGGGTTGCCGGTCAGTGCCATCCAGACCCCATCACCACTGCCAACGAATGTGTTGTTTAAACCACTCACCACGACTTGGTGGCTCACCATGACATACGGCCCACCCTTGGGGTCGAGCTCACGTATAAACCTCTGGAGTGCGGCGATTTGTGCTGGTCCCACGCTTGGGTTCTGAAAAAATGAGTTCAAAGCTGGTAAGGGCTTAACTTCGCCCAACCCCATCAGTTCGGCCGTCTCAGCCGAGCGGCACCATTGGCTTGACCAGACTTGGGTGGGCTTGACACCAAGCGATTTTAATTGAGCGCCAATCTGGCGCGATTGTTCTCGGCCCTGAGCACTGAGATTTCGTTGCGTGCGGCAATCATTAACATCGAAATGGGCTGGGTCACCACCTCCGGGTGCAATGGCATGTCTTAGATGCAATATGAGCGAGGCTTTGTCTTGGGTTTGGGCTGCGCATAAATTTGGCCAAACCAAAGTCAGTACTAAGGCTGTAAGTGCCAACAGGGCCCAACGTTGCGTGCTGATCGGTTGTATCAAAATCTGATTTAATAAAGTCATGAATCACATCCTACTGTCTGGTCATTGGCTGGGTTCACGTTTTAATTGCAATTAGATGACGTGACTGTCACCCAAGTCAAACGGTACACTGATATTAGTGCTGGGTTTGGGTTTTGACACGACACGACCCACTGGGTTCACATACAACCACAAAACCATCTTAAAGCGAGTCTCGCATGTCTGATGTTATCGCCTTGGTCTTTGATTTTGATGACACATTGGCACCTGACAGCACTTCCGGGCTTTTGGCGCATCTCGGGGTCGAGACCTCTGCTTTTTGGGCCGATCGGGTTGACCCTTTGCTGTCGTCGAACTGGGACCCAGTGCCGGCTTACTTGCACGCCATGATCGAGCTGTCTAAGTCACAACAAAATGGCTTGATCACGCAATCCGTTTTGAATGAATGGGGTAAGCAGTTGCCATTGCACTCAGGTGTGCCAACCCTATTTGAAAGGCTTCGCGCGGTGGTTCGTGAAGTGCACCCTCAGACTCAACTGGAGTTCTATCTCATTTCTAGCGGCATCGGTGATGTGGTTCGCCACACGCCCATTGCCCATGAATTCTCTCAAATATGGGCTTCTGAATTTGTTTACGGCGCCGATGGTGGCATTAACTTTCCGCGTCGGATCGTGAGCTTTACCGACAAAACCCGTTATTTGTTTCACATTCAAAAAGGCATTATCGGTTCTTCGTATGAGGGCAAGCCTTTTGAGGTTAACCGCAAAATCCCTGAGGATCGATTGCGGGTGCCCTTTGATCAAATGATTTTTGTGGGTGACGGTTACACCGACATCCCTTGCTTTTCTTTGGTGCGTCAAGCCGGTGGTATTGCTTTTGGCGTCTGGGATCCCAAACATCGTGACAAGCGCAGTCGTGCCTGGGGATTTATCGAAGACGGTCGCGTCAACAACTTGAATCAAGCACGTTACGACGAAAACGCTGAGCTATACCAATGGCTTGAAGAGGCGGTAATCAGTTTGGTGCGACGTATCTCTGTCAAGTCCCGTATGTACCGTGGATGATTCTTTCTACATGCGCTTAGCGCTGGCACAGGCCGCTCGCGCTCAGGCTCAAGGCGAGGTGCCAGTCGGTGCCGTGGTGGTGAACGCTGAGGGTGAACTCATCGGTCAAGGTGCCAATGCCGTCATCGGCTTGTCTGACCCCACCGCCCACGCCGAAGTCATGGCAATTAGAGAAGCGTCGTCACATTTGGGTAACTATCGCTTACCAGGCGCCTCTGTATATGTCACGCTTGAGCCCTGTGCCATGTGTTTGGGTGCCATGTTTCATGCTCGGGTTGCACGGATTGTGTATGGCGCCACAGACCTTAAAACCGGCGCTTGTGGCGGTCGAGTTAATTTGAGTGCGCGCGGCACGTTAAACCACCACGCTCACATTGAAGGTGGCGTGTTGTCAGACGAATGTGGGCAAGTGTTGAGCCAATTTTTTAAAGCACGGCGTGGACGCGCTGATTCGAGTCAGGTTTCCGAAGTAAGCTTTCCCGCACAAACCCCTGACTGACCCAAAAACACAAAAAAGCAGATCATCATCATGAACGAAGCCAATATATCGTCGCACGCTCCATTGACCAATCAACGAATTTACGTGATTTCACCCTCAGGCCCAGTGGTGCCTGCTGAGAAACTCGACACCGCCATGGTTAATCTTCAAGCCCTGGGTTTTAAGACGAGGTTGGATCGCGGTGCCAAGACGGTTAATGGTCGTTTCGCAGGCACAGACCTGCAGCGGCTCCAAGCGGTGACTAGAGCGATTAAGCAACCGGCCGACATTGTGATGGCTGCGCGTGGGGGCTATGGCATGACACGCTTGCTGCCTTCAATAGACTGGCGAGCAGTGGCTGATAGTGGCAAGCTTTTTATAGGCCACAGTGACTTCACTGCTTTTAATTTGGCATTGCTGGCGACCACTGGTGCCGTGAGCTACACCGGACCGGTGGCAGCGGCTGATTTTGGTGTGGCCAATGTTAATGATCTAACGGCTGACTTGTTTGCTGAAACGATGCGTGGTGAGCTTGAGATCTTAAGTTTTGAGAGTGAGAGTGCTGACACTTTTGACGGGCGAGGCGTGTTGTGGGGCGGTAACTTGGCGATGCTGGTTAGTCTTTTGGGTACGCCATTTTTTCCAAAAATACGCGGCGGTATTTTGTTTGTTGAAGACATCAACGAGCACCCTTATCGCGTTGAGCGATTGTTGTTACAGCTGGCGCAGTCTGGCGTACTGGGCAGGCAAAAAGCCCTGGTGTTGGGGCATTTCACCGGCTATCGACTTGCGGCGCATGACCAAGGCTTTGACATGCCAGACGTCATTGCGCACATCAGAAAGACGGTTGGCATCCCGGTGATACCGGGATTGCCCTACGGACACACGGCAGTAAAAGCCACCTTACCGATTGGCGCCAAAGTGGGGTTGGCCACCGAGCAAGGCATGGCTCACTTGGTTATTCATGAGCATTAAGAGGGGCGGGCAGGCGTTTGTGAACCACAATACCGGAAAGCAACAATAAGCCAACCAGGTTAGGAAACGCCATGAGTCCATTGAAGACGTCAGCGGCTGCCCACACCAAATCCAGTGAAATTAGCGTGCCGAGCATGACAAAGCCGGTGTAAACCACGCGATAGGGCACGACAGCTTTTTCGCCGAGCAGGTAAGCGGCGCACTTTTCACCGTAGTATGACCATCCAAGAATGGTTGAGTACGCAAAAAATATCAACCCGACCGTCACCACCCATGACCCCACGCCGGGCAGCATCGCCTCAAAGCTGTTCGAAGTAAGGGCCGCACCAGTCATGCCTTGGGTGTACTGATTGCCCATGACCAAGACAATTCCCGTGACTGAGCAAACCACGATGGTGTCTAGAAAGGTACCAGTCATGGAAACCAGCGCTTGCTCTTCGGGACGATTGGTTTTGGCTGCCGCCGCGGCTATAGGCGCTGTGCCGATACCCGCTTCATTAGAAAATACCCCGCGCGCCACGCCATAACGAATCGCCATGCCGATAGCACCGCCGGCCACGGCTTGACCGCTAAAGGCATCACTGACAATGAGTTTGACGGCAGGCCAAACCAAATCCAAATGCGTCAAGATAATGGCCAAACCACCCATCAAGTAAATGACTGCCATGACGGGCACGATGATGGAGGCAACTCGCGCAATACTGCGAATACCACCCAACAGCACGAGTCCGGTCACAACCGTTAAGACAATACCGGTGACCCAACCTGGTAAGCCGATGGTGTTTTGAAGCGCTTGTGCCACCGAGTTCGATTGCACCGAACTGCCCGTACCCAGCGCCGCTAAGGCGCCGCAAACGGAAAACATGATGGCCAAGCTTTTTAAGCCCAAACCGTGCTCAATGTAGTACATCGGTCCGCCCGACATATTGCCGCGACTGTCACGTACACGGAAATAAACTGCCAAATAGGCTTCCGCGTATTTGGTGGCCATACCCACGAGGGCGGACAGCCACATCCAAAACACCGCGCCTGGCCCGCCGAGTACCACTGCTGTGGCCACACCAGCGATGTTGCCGGTACCGATGGTGCCCGCCAAGGCGGTCATGAGCGCTTGAAATTGTGAAATGTCGCCAGGCGCATCACTGGCTTTTTGACGGGTGAACGCCAGTTTTAGGGCGCGGGGTAACATTCGAAACTGCAGGCCGCCCAAGCGTATGGTGTAGAAAACACCTGTCCCGACCAAAAGGGCGAGCATCACCGGGCCCCACACCCAACCGCTGACGAGATTGAACCAATCTGTTACTACTTGCATTGCGTCTCCTTAGCTATTTTTTTCTTGCCACATCGGTTTTCGTGTGACTGCTGCATATTAAGAATCGCTTTGTTTGAGTGGTGTCGGTTTTGCCCAACAATCTATAAAAGCCGTAATCTTTCAAGGTGTAACCAAGGTCTTGACAATCTTTTTAATGTAGAAGCCTATTTCTAAAAAATGGGATACCGGCAAGGCCAAACCAGCTGAGGTCTTACAATGGCATCATGATTATTCTTGGCTATGAAAGTTCTTGTGACGAGACAGGCGTTGCGCTGGTGTGTACTGAGCGCGGCGTTTTGTCGCACGCGTTGCACACCCAGGCTGCTATGCACGAAGCTTATGGTGGTGTGGTGCCTGAGTTGGCCTCACGTGATCATATCCGGCGAGTCATACCGCTGACCCGCCAAGCGCTGTCGCAAGCGGGTCTTGAATTGAGCGCGGTCGATATGCTGGCTTACACCGCCGGCCCAGGGCTTGCGGGTGCGCTTTTGGTTGGGGCGGGTAGCGCACAGGCGATTGCTTGGTCAATGGGTAAACCAGCCATGGGTATTCATCACTTAGAGGGGCATTTGTTGTCGCCTCGTTTGTCTGATCCCAAACCTGAATTTCCGTTTGTGGCACTTTTGGTGTCTGGCGGACATACTCAGTTAATGCGTGTTGATGGGGTGGGCCAGTACGAACTGCTTGGTGAAACTTTGGATGATGCCGCGGGTGAGGCTTTTGACAAAACAGCCAAGCTTCTCGGATTAGGCTATCCCGGTGGGCCAGCCTTGGCGGCGTTGGCTGAGCAGGGTGATGAGGGGCAATTTAATTTGCCACGACCACTCCTGAACCGCCCGGGGTTTGACTTTAGCTTCAGTGGCCTGAAAACGGCAGTTCTGCAGCAAGTGCAGCGTGCTGGCGGTCTCGAGCAACTCAATGACCAAGCACGTGCTGACTTGGCCGCTAGCACTCAAGCCGCGATCATTGACGTGTTGGTGGCAAAGTCTCTCGCCACGTTGCAAGGCTCGGGGCTCAAGCGATTGGTGGTGGCCGGCGGTGTCGGCGCCAACCAGCGTCTGCGTGTTCGGCTTAAACGTCAGGCCGCAGCAATAGGCGCAACGGTATTCTTTCCACCTGTGGCACTTTGTACTGACAACGGGGCCATGATTGCCTATGCCGCTGCTGAGCGCATCAACGCGGGGTTAGAAATCGTTGGTGAAAGGCGCCATCGATTTGTCATTCGCCCAAGGTGGCCACTTGCTGAGATTGGTGCCGCAGTTCTAGAGGGTCAAGACGAGTAGCCGTCTTGAATGAAAAAGATTCTAAGTCGATTTTTTACCAATTTTGGGCTCTGTGCCAGCAAGAATGCGTACGATATTGGCACGATGCCGAGCAAGCAGTAAGACACCAATCAAAATCAGTGCCGCTAGGATGGATGGCTCAAATGGCCAAAGGACCCCAGTTAAAATAACGTAATAAAACGGTGCAAAAAAACTCGCCGCAACGGCAGCCAGCGAAGACATTCGGAAAAAGAAGGCCACGATCAGCCACGTTAGTAAGGTAGCCAGCCCCATTAAAGGTGCGATCGCAAACAACAACCCAAGCGCAGTGGCCACGCCCTTGCCACCTTTGAAAGCAAGGAAGATAGGGAAAACATGCCCTAAAAACACCCCAACGGCAGCGATGGCAACAACGGTGGCAGAGGCACCCGCATTGATGGTTAACCAAACGGCAAACCAACCTTTGAAGGCATCGCCAAGCAAGGTCAGTGCCGCAGCAGTTTTGTGACCGCTGCGCAAAACATTGGTTGCCCCAGGGTTGCCTGAGCCATAAGAGCGGGGGTCTTGTAGGCCGTAAAGTTTACTCACAATCACCGCGAAGGATACGGACCCCAATAGGTACGCGGCAATAAAAGTAGCCGCTGCGATTGCTGACGTGATTGCCGACGCGCTTGAGGAATCCATTATGCGAGAAATGATCCGTGAATTAAGACATCAGTTTACTGGAGCGGCGGGCTTGGTTTTGGCCTGACGAAGGTACAATAGAAGAATAGTCCGACGTGGGCATATAACTGGTTGACTCATGAAAATACTCGTTTCGAATGACGATGGTTACAGCGCTGCTGGCATCGAAGCTTTGGCGCATGCGCTTGAAGGCTTGGGTGATATCACCGTTGTGGCGCCCGAGGTCAATCACAGCGGTGCCTCAAACTCTTTAACCTTAAATCGACCATTGTCGGTGCGACAAGCAAAAAATGGTTTTTACGTGGTCAACGGAACGCCTTCTGACTGCGTGCACGTCGCATTGACCGGATTGCTAGACTTCAAACCGGATTTGGTGGTGTCAGGCATTAACAATGGTGCCAATATGGGCGATGACACCATATATTCGGGTACTGTTGCTGCCGCGGTTGAAGGCCATCTATTTGGTATTCCTGCCATTGCTTTTTCTTTGGTGCAAAGGCGCTGGGAATTTTTGGATGAGGCGGCCCTTGTGGCGCAAGCCGTGGTCAAGCGATTCATTAATGATCCACTGGCCGCTAAAGCCCTTCTCAACGTCAATATCCCGGGTTTACCGGCAAGTGAGCACCGCGGGCCTAAGGTAACGAGACTGGGCAAGCGACATGCTTCTCAGCCTGTGATTGCGGCGACCAACCCACAGAACGAAACGGTTTACTGGATCGGCCCCGCGGGTGACGCGCAAGACGACTCGCCTGGCACTGATTTTCATGCGGTCAAGCAGGGCTGGACATCGGTGACGCCGCTTCGAATGGATTTGACCCACGAGCAGCAAGTTGCCGTGGTGGGTCAGTGGTTGTCTGACCCTTCGGTTTCACAATCATGAAAAAAAAAGCGCTGTTCGCTTCGATGCTTGATATTCGGCCGTCTAATAGCAACACGCGTATTATTCCGCCAGGATCCTCGGGCCGCACGCCGGTGGCAACCGCAGCACCCTTCTATGCCGAGTACCCAGAAAACTTAGGCCTCACATCCGAGCGCCTGCGACTGCGCATGGTTGACCGAGTGCGTGCCCAAGGTGTTGCTGACGAGACTGTATTAGCCGCGCTTGCATCTGTGCATCGACATTTGTTTGTCGATCAGGCGCTCGCGAGCAGGGCTTACGAGGATGCGGCGTTACCCATTGGACACGCACAAACCATTTCTCAGCCGTGGGTGGTGGCTAGGATGCTAGCGGCGGTGTGCGAGACGCCACCCAAACCGATGAAAGTGTTGGAGGTTGGTACCGGTTGTGGCTACCAAGCCGCCGTAATGTCACAGGTCTTTAGCCAAGTTTATTCGATTGAGCGTGTCCGTCCGTTGTACGATACTGCCAAGGATCGACTGCGACAGATGGGATGTCGCAATGTACACCTGTTGTTTGGTGATGGTATGTTGGGTTGGTCAGCACACGCGCCGTTTGACGCGATTGTTGTGGCAGCGGCTGGATTAAATATTCCCCAGGCGTTGCTTGAGCAACTGACCGTGGGGGGGCGATTAATTGCCCCAGAAGGCCAAGCGCAACAACGGTTGATGATGATTACGCGTCAGTCGCCACAGCAATGGGTCAGACAAGAGCTTGAGGCCGTTCGTTTCGTGCCTCTCAAACCCGGAGTACAAAGTTGATTGTTTTGGAGAGTCATATGTATGCACCCGCTAGGCGCCTGATCACTGACAAGCTGCGCTGGATCATGGTGATGATGGTTGTGGTGCTGTTGGCTGGTTGTGCCGGCACCGGTATTTTTGCACCTGTATCCAATATCAGTGATCTAGGGGTTGGGGGCACCTACCGTATTCAGCCTGGTGATACTTTGACCTCCATTTCACGAGAAACAGGGGTAAGCGTTGATCGCTTGGCCTCGCTTAACAACATCACCAACCCGAGCCTGATTAAGGTGGGGCAGCGTTTGCGGTTAAATTCAGACACACCTGAGCAGGCTTCTGCCAATGATTCGGGCTCAGTGATGGTCTCGAGTATGGCAGCGTCGCGGCAAGGCGATGTCGATCCCTCGCCAAGGGCACCTGAATCTGTGACTCGAGCCAATGACGCCACTACCCTAGATCTGGTCTGGCCAGCAAAGGGCAAGATCATTCAAAAGTTCACCGTGCAAACCAAAGGCATCGATATCGCTGGCAGCGTGGGTGAGCCCGTGGTGGCAGCAGCAGCCGGTAAGGTTGCTTACTCTGGAAACGGTGCCCGTGGTTTTGGTAATTTGGTGATACTTGATCACGGCAATGGTTTTATCACCGCTTATGCGCACAACGAAAAGCTTTTGGTTAAGTCAGGTGATGACGTTAAAAAGAGTGCTCAAGTCGCCACAATGGGCCAGTCTGACACAAGCTCGCCACGCCTGCATTTTGAGGTTCGGCGCAATGGCACGCCCGTTGACCCCATGCGCTATCTGCCCGATCAGCAATAATCGGACGACATCATGACGCCGATTCTTGTTTTTGATCTTGAAACGATTCCCGATGTTGTTGGCTTGCGCCAGACCAATGACTGGGGTGACTTAAGTGATCTTGAAGTCGTCGAACGGGCATTGGCTGAGCGTCACGCCAAAACAGGCAATACTTTTTTGCCCCATCACCTGCACAAAATTGCCGTGATTGGATGCGCATTTCGCGATGATAATGGCTTCCGTGTGAAATGTATCGGTCAAGCCGAAGATCCAGAGCGTAACCTTATCCAAGGTTTTTTTAAAACAATCGATCACTACTCGCCGACGATTGTCAGCTGGAATGGATCGGGCTTTGACCTGCCCGTTTTGCATTACCGCAGCCTTGTCCACGGGGTGGTTGCTTCGCGTTATTGGGATAACGGCAGTGACGATCGCGATTTTAAATTTAACAACTATTTGAGCCGATATCACTCGCGCCATACGGACTTGATGGATGTCCTGGCCAACTACGGTGGCCGCGCCAATGCGCCTTTGGATGACTTGGCCAAGATGTGCGGCTTTCCTGGCAAACTTGGCATGGACGGCAGTAAAGTCTGGCAGGCTTGGCAAGCAGGTCACACTGACGAAGTCAGGGCTTATTGCGAAACAGATGTCGTCAACACGTGGTTGGTGTACTGCCGCTTTCAGTTGATCCGGGGTCTGCTCACACAGGCCGCCTATGATCACGAAATTGCGTTAGTGCGAGCTCATCTTGAGAGCCTTGATGCTGAACATTGGTATGAGTACTTAGAAGCCTGGGGTTCTGTCTGAAAGTCAAACGCGTAAAACAAACCATTGAACTGACCATTGATTCCCTTGACCACGAGGCCCGCGGTGTGGGTCGCTTTGACGGCAAGGTCGTGTTTGTTGAGGGCGCACTGCCCCATGAGTCGGTCACCGCTCAGATTTTAAAAAAGAAAACGTCTTATGACACGGCAAAAGTCGTGTCCGTTGAGCGTGACTCGTGGATGCGTGTCGCACCACGCTGCCAATACTTTGGTATTTGTGGTGGTTGCCTGATGCAACACTTGGCCTCAGATGCCCAGGTTGCGGTTAAACAACGCCTGTTAGAAGATGCATTCGGTCATCTGGCGGGTATCAAACCTGAGCAAGTGTTAGCACCCATACACGGACCGAGCTGGGGTTATCGCTATCGCGCTCGATTAACCGTTCGATTGGTGCCACAAAAAGGTGGCATTCTGGTTGGGTTTCACGAGCGGCGCAGCAGTTTTGTGGCAGACATGACGTCCTGTGAAGTGTTACCGCGCGCGGTCAGTGATCTTCTGGTGCCGCTGCGCGAGATGATTGGACAATTGAGCGCGCCCACACGATTTCCGCAAATTGAGTTGGCTGTCGGCGATGCTGTGATCGCCTTGGTCTTGCGTCACTTGGATCCTTTGACCGAACTCGACAACTCGGTCTTGCGTGCTTTCGCCCAGTCACATGGCGTGCAATGGTGGTTGCAGTCCAAAGGACCTGACACGGTCTGCTTACTTGAAGAGCAAGGTGCCGTGCCGCTGACGTATGCCTTGCCTGCTTTTGACATTAGCATGCCATTTCGTCCCACGGATTTTACGCAGGTTAATCACCAAATTAATCAAATCCTGGTGTCACGCGCGTTGTCACTGCTTGGTGCCTCAGATGGGGATCACGTGCTGGATCTTTTTTGTGGTTTGGGCAATTTCACGCTGCCATTGGCACGTGTTTCGCATCAAGTACTCGGTGTCGAGGGCAGCCAAACCTTGGTAGATCGTGCGCATGCTGCGGCAATTCACAACGGTGTCAACAACGTGGCTTTCCAGGCGAGCGACCTATTCACATTCACCACCGAGAGCTACGCCGTTCTCGTGGCTGCTTTGGGTGGCCAAATCGATCGCGTGTTGATCGATCCGCCCAGAGAGGGCGCGTTAGCGGTTTGTGAAGTCTTGAGTCAACTTCAGGGTCAGGATCGTCCCAAAAGGATTGTCTACGTCTCTTGTAACCCCGCGACCTTGGCGCGCGATGCCGGCGTTTTAGAGCAGCAGGGTGGCTATCGCCTCAAACAGGCCGGCGTGGTGAATATGTTCCCGCACACCGGCCATGTGGAATCAATCGCTGTGTTTCAGTGAGTCAAGCTTGCGTTGGGCAGCTGATCGGACTTGATCAGGTGCAGTGCCACCAACGTGGGATCTGGCGTTGACAGAGCCCTCGAGCGTCAAGCAAGCGTGTACGTCGACTTCGATGAGGGGATGAAAGGCTTGGAGTGCGTCTAATGACAAGTCGGCAATGTCACATCCGTTTTGCTCACAACTCAACACAGCATGCGCCACGACCTCGTGAGCATCGCGAAACGGAACCCCTTTCTTAACCAAGTAGTCAGCCAAATCAGTTGCCGTTGCAAACCCTTGCTTGGCGGCTTCGCGCATGGCTTGTGCATGAACCGTCACACCTTGCATCATGTCAACAAAGATGGTTAGGGTGTCGCGAACGGTATCCGCCGTGTCAAATAGCCCCTCTTTGTCCTCTTGGTTGTCTTTGTTGTAGGCCAAGGGTTGACCCTTCATGAGGGTGAGTAGCGCCACCAAGTGGCCGTTGACGCGCCCAGTTTTGCCGCGCGCAAGTTCGGGCACATCGGGGTTTTTCTTCTGCGGCATGATTGAACTGCCGGTACAAAACCGATCGGCTAAGGTGATGAATCCCACTCTTGGGCTCATCCACAGCACGAGCTCTTCTGAGAGTCTTGAAATATGCGTCATGATCAAGGCACTCGCGGCACAAAATTCGATCGCAAAATCCCGGTCAGAAACAGCATCAAGGGAGTTGAGGCAAACCGACTCAAAACCGAGTGTTTTTGCCACGCGCGCCCGATCGATTGGGAAACTTGTGCCAGCCAAAGCCGCCGCACCAAGTGGCAACCGATTCACGCGACGGCGACAATCCACCAGGCGTTCATGGTCACGTGAAAACATTTCAGCGTAAGCCATCAGGTGATGCCCAAAAGTAACGGGTTGGGCCACTTGCAAGTGGGTGAAGCCTGGCATGATTGTGTCGGCGTGCTTGATGGCTTGCTCGGCAAGAACGCGCTGAAGTGCGTTTAATTGCACCAAAATCAAGTCGATTTGCTCACGCACCCACAATCGAATGTCGGTTGCCACTTGATCATTTCGTGACCGCCCTGTATGCAAGCGCTTACCGGCATCGCCAATTAACTCAACCAAGCGTTTTTCGATGTTCAGATGAACATCCTCTAGGTCAAGCAACCAAGTGAATTGACCGTTTTCAATGTCGGTGCGAACTTGACTCAAGCCCGCTTGAATTTTGCCCAAGTCGTCTTGGCTGATAACGCCAACATGGGCCAGCATCTCGGCATGTGCCAAAGAGCCTGCGATGTCGTGAAAGGCCAACCTTTGATCAAATCCCACCGAAGCGGTGTAGCGTTTGACCAAATCGGATACGGGTTCAGAGAATCGGGCAGACCAAGCTTGCGCCTTGTTGGCGAATTGGTCTTCTGGGGTAGGGGCGTTGTTTGTCATGGTGCTTTTATTATAGAGCCTTCGTTCGCGCCCTTGTCGTGCCATAATCAAACCTCAATTTCAACCCGAATGTGAAAGTGCCTATGTCAGCTGCAAACGTTGCGCTCGCGCAGATCAATGCCTCGGTCGGTGATTTTTCAGGCAACGCCGCTCAAATTGAGCAAATGGCGCGTCAAGCGGCAGCTCGTGGGGCTGATGTTTTATTAACCCCAGAGCTTTCTCTGACGGGCTATCCTTGTGAGGATTTGTTGTTGAGGCCGGCCTTCGTTGAGCAAGACCGCCAAGCGTTGGTTGCGTTATGTGCCCGCATGGCCGATTTGCCAAACTTAGCCGTGGTGGTGGGGCACGTTTTTGCGCAAGACGCTAAGCTGTACAACGCAGCTAGCGTGTTGCAGGGTGGCAAAGTCATTGCGCGATACTTCAAACGCGAATTGCCTAACTATGGCGTTTTTGATGAACAGCGTTATTTCAGTGCAGGCGACCAAGCCTGCACCTTTGATCATGCTGGTGTGCGATTTGGTATTAACATTTGTGAGGATGCTTGGCTTCGGCATGCACCAACCGCAGCCAGCGAAGCCGGTGCTCAGTGCTTACTGGTTTTGAATGCGTCGCCGTTTCACATGGGAAAGTTCACGCAACGTCTCGAGATGATGCGCCGCTGCGTGGATCGGGCCGGACTAAGTTTGCTTTACGTTAACCTTTGTGGTGCGCAAGATGAGCTGGTGTTCGAAGGCATGTCGTTTGCCTTAGATCGCCAAGGGCATTGCATCGGTCACACACCCGCATTCAAACCGGCACTGAATCATGTGTTGGTTCAAAGCAGTGGGGCTTTGGCAGTCGGAGACGGCCCATGGACGCCTGTCACCAGCATGGAGGAAGAGGCTGAACAAGAGCACTTGTCACTGATTTGGGGCGCCCTTGCCACTGGTGTCAGAGATTACGTGCTTAAAAATGGCTTTAAAGAAGTGGTGCTTGGTCTGTCTGGTGGCATTGATTCAGCCGTGGTCTTGGCTGTGGCTGTTGATGCTTTGGGGGCCGAAGCTGTCAGCGCTGTCATGATGCCATCGCGCTACACGGCTGATATTTCGCAGACAGATGCGCAAGTCATGGTTGACACACTGAATGTCAACTATCAAGTGATACCCATTGGCGAGGTGACCAATGCCCTTGAGCAAGCCCTTGCAGGCGCCTTCAAGGGGCGATCGCCAGACACCACAGAAGAAAACCTTCAATCGCGTACCCGTGGCACACTACTGATGGCGCTGTCGAATAAGCTGGGCTCTTTGGTACTAACCACAGGTAACAAATCAGAGTTAACCACGGGGTATTGCACACTTTACGGTGACATGGCGGGTGGTTTTGCTGTGCTCAAAGATGTGCCTAAAACGCTGGTATATCGCTTAGCCAAGTGGCGTAACCAACAGTCTTTGGTGATCCCTGAACGCATCATCACCCGTGCACCAAGCGCTGAACTGCGAGACGATCAAACCGATCAAGATTCGTTACCCAGTTACGAGGTCATTGATGCGATTATTGCGGGCTATGTGGATCATAATTTGCCCCTTAAGTCCTTGGTCCAATCTGGTCTTGATGAGGCGGCGGTTCAACAAGTGGTGCGATTGCTTAGGATCAATGAGTACAAACGCCGGCAATCGCCACCGGGCCCCAAAGTCACGGTCAGGGCATTTGGGCGCGATTGGCGCTATCCTTTGTCCAACGCATTTCGTGAGTCTCTTTCCGATTAGTACTAACTTGCCAGCTTGCTGCTGGCGCAGGAGTCACTGTGAAATTAGTCACTGCCATAATTAAGCCATTCAAACTCGATGAGGTTCGCGAAGGCCTATCTGAAGTCGGCATTACGGGCCTAACAGTCACGGAAACCAAGGGTTTCGGTCGTCAAAAGGGTCACACGGAGCTGTATCGTGGCGCCGAGTACGTGGTAGATTTTTTGCCGAAAGTACGCGTTGAAGTGGCCATTAGCGATGACAAAGTTGAAATGGTCATCGAGGCCATTATCAAAGCGGCACGAACTGGCAAAATCGGTGATGGCAAGATTTTTGTGTCGCCGCTCGAACAAGTGGTTCGTATTCGAACCGGTGAGATGGGTGACACGGCGCTTTGATGCGGTCAGTGTCGACAAAAACTCAACAACATAAAAAAACGACTGGACTGCTATGAAATCTTTTGATTGGAAAAACCCCTATCCAAGCATGCGTATTCCAGTGTTCGCACGTAATATTGTTTCCACTTCACATCCTTTGGCAGCGCAATCGGGGTTGCAAATGCTTTACAAAGGCGGCAATGCTGTTGATGCGGCCATTGCCGCTGCTGCTGTCATTACCATGACTGAGCCCGTGTCGTGCGGCTTGGGTAGTGATGCTTTTGCGATTGTCTGGCACGAAGGTAAGGCACATGGCTTAAATGCCTCTGGTCATGCCCCTATGGCTTGGAACCCAGCGTATTTTGCGCAGAAGTACGGTCGTAACGCTCAAGGTCATGCCAATGCGCCCAAGCGTGGTGTGGACGCGGTTACGGTGCCTGGGGCTGTTGCTGGCTGGGCGGCCTTGCACGAAAAGTTTGGTCGGTTACCGTTTGCTGAGTTGATGGCACCAGCGGCAACGATCGCTGAGCGAGGTTATGCCGTGCCACCTGTGGTGGCACACAAATGGGCGGCCGCCATACCAGAAATCGCTGATCAACCTGGTTTTGCCGAGGCCTTCATGCCCAATGGTCGTGCGCCGCGAGTTGGTGAGCGCTTTGCCCTACCGGCGGCTGCCGAAACATTCCGGCTCATTGGTCAAACCAATGGGCGAACCATGTACGAGGGCGAGATGGCCAAACGCATGGTTCAACACCTGCAGGCTCACGGCGGGGCTCACACGTTAGAGGATTTCGCCGCCTACACACCGCAATGGGTTGAACCGCTGACCAAAGACTTCCGTGGCTACACCTTGCATGAACTGCCACCCAATGGTCAAGGCATTGCGGCCTTGATCGCTGTGGGTATTTTGGAGCAGTTTGACTTGAGCGCCTTGCCACTGGACAGCGTGCAGTCACAACATTTGCAAATTGAGGCCATGAAACTGGCATTTGCCGATTTGTATCGCTACGTCAGCGACCCAAGAGCCATGACAGTAACGCCCGAGCAGATGCTGGCGCCCGAGTATCTGGCGGCACGTGCGAAATTAATTGATCCCGAGCGTGCCACGCACTTTGGTGCTGGCGTGCCTGACGCAGGCGGTACCATTTACTTGTCAGCGGCAGACGAAAGCGGCATGATGATTTCGTTTATTCAGTCGAACTACATGGGTTTTGGTTCTGGCGTGGTGGTGCCCAATACGGGCATTAGCCTACAAAACCGGGGCTGTGGTTTCTCAATGGACGAAGCCTCACCCAATGTGGTCGGCGGGCATAAAAGACCCTTTCACACCATCATTCCTGGTTTCTTAAGCCGCCAGGGTGCGCCCGTGATGAGCTTCGGTGTCATGGGCGGTGACATTCAGCCACAAGGGCACTTGCAGACGTTGGTTCGCATGCTCGCTTACGACCAGCAACCACAGGCAGCTTGTTGCGCGCCAAGATGGAAGTTAAACCGTGATTTTACGCTTGACGTTGAGTCGAGCATGGATCCTGAAGTGGTCAAAGGGCTAGCTGCCAAAGGTCACGTTTTAAAGTCCATCGAAGACCCCTACATGGACTTCGGATCTGGTCAGTTTATTTGGCGCCTTTCAGATGATTTGGAGGATGGCTATGTGGCAGCGAGTGACAGCCGTCGCGATGGACAAGCTGCCGGTTTTTAAGCCGCGGCCGGTGCGTGCGAGTCGTGCCGGCGTTGCCAAATCATCAACGAGAACACGGCAAGCACACAGGGAAAAATCAGCCAATTGATGATTTCCCTGCCGGCAACTGACAATCGTTTGCCTGAAGAAAAAGAGGAAATCGCCACTGACCCAAAAACCAAGAAATCGTTCATGGCTTGAATGCAATTTTTCTCTGCCGGACGATGGCACGCCGTGACCATCGTGGTGGCGCCAATAAAGCCGAAGTTCCAACCCACGCCGAGCAGCACAAGTGCCAACCAGAAATGGCTTAAGCCAAGACCAGACAGCCCGACAGCACCGGCTGCGGCTAAAAGTAGGAGCCCGGTAACGGTTACGGTTGTGACGCCAAAACGCTGAATCAATCGACCAGAAAAAAACTCGGGCCAAACATGGCCAGCACATGCCATTGAATACCGAGTGCCGCTTCGCCCACAGTGTGACCGCAACCCACCATAGCCACGGGTGCTGCTGTCATCACAAAACTCATCAAGGCGTAGGAAACAACACCGGTTGTCACCGCCACAATGAACTTGGGTTGAGCCGCAATTTCTTTTGGTGTCCTAACGGGTGCATCGCTTGACGTTAGGACGGCAGACCCCTCTAAAACAGTTTGTATGCCGCGCAAACGCCAAATAATAGGAATGGCCAGTAAGCCCAGCAAACCCTGCGAAATAAAAGCGCCTGCAAAGGGCGCTAAGGGTATTAGGTCACGGGTCCAGATCACGGTTTGAGGGCCAATGATGGCCGCAAAAAGACCACCGAACATGACCAGCGAAATGAGCCTTGGTCTCATCTCGTTGGGTGCGCCATCGACCACAGCGAAGCGATAGCTTTGCACATAAGAGCCATAAAGTCCGGCAATCACGGTTCCAATACAAAACAGCACGAACGTTTGCTGATAAATGCCAGCAGCGGAAACCAAACCACCGATGGCGCCAAGTATGGCACCGAACAAATAGCCAGCTCGACGACCAAATCGGCGCATAAACCAGGCAGCAGGCAAAGTGCCAATGGCCAGACCCAAATAAAAAATACTGATGGGCAAAGTGGCTAAGGCAGGGTTGCTAGCCAGCTGCTGACCCACCAATCCGCCTAAGGAGACAATGATGGCGGGACTGGCACCGCCTAGGGCTTGGCCCGTGGTTAGAACCCGGGCATTGTGTTGAGCGCGAGCGTGTGCCTCAGTGGTCACGGGTTTGTTCGATGTTTGATCAGTTGCCAAAATGAGGGAAGGAAGCATTCTGAAACCAAAAGTCTCTTGGCTTTACAAATAAAAAGTGAACGCCTAGCCAAAAGCTCTGGCCGATACTGATGGTGCAGAGCAATGTTGTTCCAATTTGACAGCGCTTGTGCGAGACCCTGCGTTTGACGAACATTGGTAAAGCCAAACGGGCTGCGACGCACTCGGGCATCGTTATAAAGCATGTCAGCGAGTGGTTTGGTGCCCAATTGACGGATGCCTCGCCACACACCGGTTGAGGACTGCTTGTCGGTCAAGCTGCGAGCAATGACGCAAGGTGTGCCGTCAACAGACATCACCACCTCACGTATCCAAGCGGCTTGGTTTGGTAGCAGTTGTAAGCACAAAGCCTCATCTATCGTAGGTTTTTGTGTCCGTTCGACAAGCACAACCAGCTTGAGATTGCCCAGCGAGCGCAAGCCGTCTGTTAGCGCGCCTTGCCTATTGAGCCATTGCTTTTGTGTCGTTGATAGACGCGCACTGGGTTGTTGCTGCCAAGCCAATGCGCGCAAGTATGGTGTCGGATAAGTCATAAGGCAGTATTATCGCAAGCTTATGGAAAAAGTGCGGATATCAAAATTAATGGCTGAACAAGGTCTCTGCTCTCGTCGGGAAGCGGATGCCTTTTTAGCGGCTGGTCAAGTCACCGTTGACGGCCTGCCTGCGGGTGTTGGTGACAAGGCGTTGCCACATCAAAAAATCGTCTTAAATCGGCAGGCTCAGCGCCAGCAACAGTCATCAGTCACCATCTTAATTCACAAGCCAATCGGTATTGTTTCAGCCCAAGCCGAAATGGGCTATTTGCCCGCCGTGACATTGGTGAAAACTGACACTCAGTCGCGTTTTGATCGGTCGGGACGACGATTTCGGTCGAGCGATCTGCGCGGCCTGGCTGTTGCGGGTCGGCTGGATATCGATTCAACAGGCCTTTTGGTGTTAACCCAAGACGGTCGGGTGGCTCGTCAGTTGATTGGCCAAGATAGCGAGATCGAAAAAGAATACTTGGTTCGAGTGCAAGGGCGGCTCTCAAACGCAGGCTTGCAGCAGCTGCGTCACGGTTTGTCGCTTGATGGTCAGGCGCTTAAACCAGCCAAGGTTCAATGGCAGAATGAAGATCAACTGAGTTTTGTTTTGCAGGAAGGCAAAAAACGACAGATTCGACGCATGTGCGAGATGGTGGGATTAACCGTTGTTGGCTTAAAGCGCGTGCGAATCGGTCAAGTCAGGTTGGCTGAGCTTGGCGTTGGACAGTGGCGCTATTTGAGTGCCCAAGAGCGGTTTTAGGTCGGGCTCGTGCCTGCTTCAAGCTGCCAACGAGCGGTTGCATCTTGCGCCAAAATGGGCGTCAACCACGGCAGTGTTTCCCGGATTTGCTGGCCCAAACGAAAGGGTGGATTGACAATAAACACGCCTGAGCCAAAAAGGCCATGACCATCAGGTGGCGCTTTACAAACCGTTAGGTTGACGTCCAGCCAAGTTAACGGTTGTAGGGACTTCAGTCGCTTGAGTTGTCGCACCAATTGCTCAACCTCACGGCGATTGACCCGTGGATACCAAATCAGGTAACAACCCGTTGGGAAGCGCTGAATGGCTTGTGTCATGGCTTCGGCCACAAATCGATAGTCACGTTTGTCCTCGTAGGATGGATCGATGAGGGTTACGGCGCGCTTAGAGGCCGGCGGTAAAATCGACTTTAAGCCGGCATAACCATCGTGCTGCTCGGCAGTGACTGATCTTGGTGGCAATCCGGGGTGTTGCGACAAATTTTTACGCAAAACGTCAAATTCGGCACTCAGGTGTTCATACAGCTTGACTTTGTCTTGCGCACGCAGCCCTTGAAGCGCCAGCCATGGTGAGCCGGGGTAGAGCGTCAATGTGTCGGTAGGGTTGAGTTTGGCGATTGCGTCTTTGTAGCGTTGGACCATGGGTGGCGCATCGGCCAAGTCCCAAATCCTGGCGATACCATCTTGATATTCGGCCCGTTTGTTGGCCCAAACGCCAGTCAGGTCATAAAGTCCAGCGCCTGCGTGGGTGTCGACTACCCAAAAACCTGCGTCTTTTTGCTGGAAATGAGCAATAACCTCTAAAAACAGCATGTGTTTTAGAATGTCAGCATGGTTGCCTGCGTGAAAGCCGTGTCGGTAACTAAACAATTTCGTATCTCCAGTGGCAGCGCGTCGGTGATGGATTGAAGCCGATGCTGTCAACTGCAATGGTACACTCAGCGACGTTTACCCTTGGGTTATGAGCCACATTTATGTTTGATTTCATTCGTAGTCAGCGCCGCGTCATGATGCTGGTTCTGTTGGTACTCGTGGTGCCGGCATTTGCATTTTTTGGTATCGAAGGTTACACCGGCTTTATGACGCGTGACAAAGAGCTCGCGCAAGTCAATGGAGTGCCAATCAGTGAGCCCGAATTTGATGCGGCCAGACGCGCTCAACTTGAGCAAATGCGCTCTGTGCTTGGCGCGAGTTTTGATGCACAAGCGTTAGACACGCCAGCGTTTCGTGAGCGTGTGCTCAATGAAATCATTGATCAGCGTGTGATTGCGACAGCCGCCATTGCGGGCCGCTACACGGTATCAGACGAAGCTTTGCGTGACGCGATCGCAAACATTCCCGCTGTTCAAGAAAATGGCGTGTTTTCGCCTCAACGTTACCGGCAAATTTTGGCGGGGCAGGGCATGACTCCCGCCGACTTTGAAATGGGTCTGCGTCGTGACTTAATCATGGCTCAGGTGCTTGGGCCTGTCAGCGCTACCTCACAACCACCACAAGCGGTGCTGACTCAGATCGTCAATGGTTTGACTGAGCAGCGAACAGTGTCGGTTCGTCGCTTTGATGCCAGTGCATACATGGCAGACGTCACGATTTCTGATGCTGACATAGAAAAATGGTACGGCGAAAATATCACTCGTTTGCGCCAACCAGAGAGTGTTGATGTTCAGTACATCGTGCTAGACGAGGCGGCAGCCTCGGCTGGTATTACTGTCCCTGAAACCGATATCGAATCGTTTTATCAACAAAACCAAGGCCGATATGGTCAGCCTGAACGTCGCCGGGTCAGTCACATTTTGTTAGAAGTTCCCGTTAGTGCTGATCCCCAAGCCAAGGCGGCGGCCCGGGCCCAAGCCCAGTCGCTGTCTGAGCAAATTAAAGCCGATCCAACGCGCTTTGAAGCTTTGGCGCGCGAGCAATCACAAGACCCAGGCTCGGCTGCACAAGGTGGTGATTTGGGTTGGATTGTGAAAGACACACTGGTGCCTGAGGTAGAGGCGGCAGTCTTTGAGTTACCCAAAGACCAGATTTCTGGGGCCGTTGAAAGTCCATTTGGTTTTCACGTTCTTAAAGTGACTGACATTCAGGCGCCAAGCATTAAGCCCTTGGTGGACGTTCGCGAGGAGTTGGTTGCTGAGATCACACAACAAATGGCGGCTGCTAGGTTTGCTGATTTGGCCACACAATTAACGAGCGCTGTCTACGACCAGCGCGAGGCTCTTGCGCCTATTGCTCAGCAGCTTGGATTGTCGCTACAAACCGCACAGGGTCTGTCACGTCAAGGACTGCTCTCTGATGAGTTTTTTAAGCGTGATGCGCCATTGTCTGCTGGCACCGAAGAAATCTTGAATCAGCCGCGCGTGCTGCAAACAGCTTTCTCGCCAGATGTACTGGTTGATCGGTTTAACTCTGGTCCCATTGAAATTTCATCAGGCTTGATTGTGGCGCTTCGGGTGCAAGATGCGAGACCCTCGTACGAACCAACGCTGGATCAACTGTCATCGCTCATTCGCGAGGCACTCACGCAAGAGCGTGCACTGGCTTTGGCCCGAGAAAGTGGTCAGGCAGCGCTCTTAATCGCCAGCGAAACCACAGCGCCTGAGGGCTTTGGTCCGGCTGAGGTGGTTTCACGTCGTGACCCTCGAGATCTTATGCCAGCTGAAGTCGGTGCGGTTATGCGACTGGCTGCTGACAAAGTACCGTCAGTCATTGGTATTGACTCACCAATGGGGTTCAGTCTGCTAAATGTTCAAGCTGTAACCGCAGGAGAAAGTTTGGCGCCTGCGCAGGTTGAGCAAATTCGCCAACAGTTGGCTCAAGCCTGGGGATTGGCTGAGGAGCGAAGTGCTTTGCAAGTATTGCGTTTGCAGTACGACACCAAAATCCTGCCAGATGCACAGTCTTTATTGACAGCTGATCCCATTCAATAATGAAGGGGTCAGGCTGTTGGTGATCCAGTCAGCCTCGCGCTGCTTGGTTCCTCGCAACGATCGCGGCCGTTTCTTTAAGAACCTCACAAGCTTCAGTTCGATCGTTTTGCTGTTTTCGAGGCCAGAGTAGGTTCTAAAACAGCCCAGACATTTTCCAAAAGCAACGGTTGGGCGTGCTCAGCGGGGTGGATGCCATCAGCGATGAATAAGTCACGGTCCGTCTCTAGACCCGCCAACAAGAACGGTATCAACTGAGCGCCTGTCTGGGCGGCGAGAGCAGGGAATAAATCACGAAATTGCTTGGTGTAAGCCGGTCCGTAATTGGCTGGGATCTGCATGCCAGCCAAAACGACGGTGGCACCAATCGATTGTGAAAGCTCAATCATTTCAAGTAAGTTCTGACGCGTCATGTCCAAGGACAGGCCGCGCAGGGCATCGTTGCCCCCAAGTTCAACAATAACAATATCGGGTTGTTGTTTGGTCAACAGCGCAGGTAGACGTGTGAGGCCCGAACTTGTGGTGTCGCCGCTAATGCTGGCATTGATGATGGTCGGTGGGGTCGGGTCGTGTTGGGCCAATCGCTCACGTAATAGCTGTACCCAGCCGCTGTTTCGTCGAATACCATATTCAGATGACAAACTATCACCCAAGACGACGATCGTGCCTGACGCACCAGGTGCGGTGAGCGGCTGTGCGGCTTGTAAAGCAGGGCTTAGTAGTACGGTGATGTTGATCAAACTGACCAGCGCCAATGCCTTCAAAATGCCACCGAGGCGCGGTAGGTCATTTGATCGAGATGAGGCTGAGTCGTGAGACAATATTGACATGATGAATGAGACCAAACAAGCACATAAGGGCTTGGCAATCGAGGTCGCTGGCTTAACCAAGCGTGTATCCGATGCCGGCGGCGAACTGACGATCTTAGACCATATCAGTTTTAATGTGGCTCGGGGAGAGTCTGTATCGATCACGGGTGCCTCTGGGTCTGGTAAGTCAACATTGCTTGGACTGTTGGCAGGACTAGATGTTCCCAGTACTGGTTCGGTTCATTTACTTGGCGAAAATATATCAGCGCTAAGCGAAGACGGACGCGCGCGCTTTAGGGCAGCACACGTTGGTTTTGTATTTCAATCATTTCAGCTTTTGGCCAATTTAACTGCCCTTGAAAACGTCATGTTGCCTTTAGAGTTGGCCGGCAAAGCAGCGCTTGAACCAGCCAAAGCCGCACTGGCGCAAGTTGGGTTGGACCATCGGTTTAATCACTATCCCTCAACACTGTCCGGTGGGGAACAGCAACGCGTTTCTATTGCGCGAGCCTTTATCAGCCGCCCAGCGATTTTGTTTGCTGATGAACCCACGGGCAGTCTAGATGTGGTGACTGGCGGTCGCATCATTGATTTGATGTTCCAACTACACCGAGACAACGGCACCACCTTGGTGCTCGTCACACATGATGGACATTTGGCAACGCGTTGTGAGCGATCCTTAGAAATTCAAGCAGGTCGTTTGGCCTTGCCTGAGACGCCCGTGCTGGCTTAAATGGAGTGGTGCTTGCGGCGCCACTGATTGAAGGCTCTTAAGATCAGAACCCAACTGGTGTGGTGCAGGTTTGTTTTTTTGGTAAGGTGTTTGTTGATACTTTAGCCATCTCCTTTTTGGTACCCCAACTTGAAAACTGATCTCACACTTGCACAATGGTCACAGGCCCGACACCAAGGCCGTGCACAGAGTACCGAATTGACAACAATGATGCTCGAACGGATCGATGCCGCAGGCAATGTGGTTTTCACACGTGTGTTTCGTGATCAGGCGATGTCAGCGGCGGCGGCGTCCGATCGCCGTTGGTCTGAGGGCATACCGCTATCGCCGATCGATGGCGTACCCATCGCTGTTAAAGATTTATTTGATGTTGAAGGCTTCACCACCCGGGCAGGCTCTGTGGCGCTGACTGATGCGCCCGTCGCCCACAGCGATGCCATTGTCGTGCAGCGTCTAAGGCAAGCCGGTGTCGTTATTTTGGGTTTGACAAACATGACGGAGTTTGCTTACTCGGGTTTGGGTATCAACCCGCATTACGGCACACCGCTTTCCCCTTGGGACCGAGCAACGGCCCGAGTCGCTGGTGGTTCTTCGAGCGGATCTGCCGTCGCAGTGAGCGATGGTATGGCAATCGCCGCTGTGGGGTCAGACACAGGCGGCTCGGTTCGTATACCATCCGCTTTTTGTGGTTTAACAGGATTTAAACCAACCGCACATCGCATCTCGCTGCAAGGTGCCTTGCCCCTTTCAACATCCTTAGACTCTATTGGTCCGCTGGCCCGCTCTGTTAATTGTTGTTACTGGCTGGACGCTGTGATGGCGGGCAGTCCCAAACGTCTTTTAGCGCCGCTTGATTCAGCCATTTTAAAAGGGCGGGTGTTTGCGCAACCCAATCAGCTCGTTTTAGAGGGTATGGATGACACGGTTGCCCGTTCATACGAGGCGGCTTGCCAGACGTTGGTCAATGCTGGTGCGCGAATTGAGGCAATAGACCTGCCCGAGCTTAATGAGTTGGCCGCCATCAACGCAGCCGGTGGCTTAATAGCGGTAGAGTCTTGGGCCTTGCACCACGAATGGCTCGCCAAGGCAGGTGAGCAATACGACCCCAGAGTGGCTAGCCGAATTCGTCGTGGGCAGCAGATCAGTGCCGCAGACCATCAGTCTTTACTGCTTAAGCGCTGTGATTGGATTGGCCGTGTCAGTCAAAAAATCAGTGGTTTTGATGCGCTAATCATGCCAACAGTGCCAGTGGTGCCGCCAGAGCTGGCGCCGTTAATAGCCAGCGACGAGACCTACGCACAAACCAACCTTTTGGTTTTGCGAAATCCAAGCGTGATTAATTTTCTGGATGGTTGTTCTATTAGCTTGCCATGCCATAAGCCAGGTGAGGCGCCCGTTGGTTTGATGCTTTCCGCCTTTGCTGACCAGGATGAGCATTTGTTGTCACTTGCTCAGGCCTGTGAGGCTGCACTTGCCGACCAACAGTGACTAAGACTGATCGTGGGTTTGTGAGTTCTCACCATTTTGAGCCTGTTGATTGGCGTGGTGCGCACCTTTAGAACGCACGATACGGCGCACTTGCGGCACATGACGAATGGCCCGATAGACGCGAGCCAAGTGATTCCGGTCACTGACCTGCACCGTCAAGCTTAAGAGGAATGACTCGCTGGTGTCGTCATTCATATTGACGTTCATGATGTTGGAGTCGGCTTGCGCAATCTCACCAGCGATTTTGCCCAGAACGCCGCGCTCGTTAAGCGCAGTGATGTCGATACGGGCAGGGAAGTGGCGTGCTGTTTTGGTGTCCCAAGCAACATTGATCCATCGTTCGGGTTCCCGTTGCCGTGCTCGTTTTGAAACGGGACAGTCGGCGGTGTGTACTGCCAAACCCATCCCCACGCGGATACCAGCCACAATATTGTCGCCAGGCAAGGGGCCGCAGCAGGGCGATAAAACAACCGCTTGTCCTTCATTGCCTTGAATGAGAATGGGCGCGGCTCGTGCTGCACTTAGGACATCAAGCTCAGCGGCGGTGGTAGCAATCAGTGGGTGCAACGGTGCAAAGCGGCGTGCCACCACAGCCGCTAGTCTTTTACCGAGTCCAATATCAGCCAGTATTTCTTCGCGAGAGTTGGCGCTGCTCTCTTTGAGAAGCTTATCCCAAGTGGGGTCATCATCTTTGGGAAATTCGAGTTTTAGCTCATGAAATGATTGCTTGAGAAGCCGCTCGCCGAAGGCAACAGACTCGCTGTACCGAACAGTGCGCAAGTAATGCCGAATCTCAGATCGAGCCCGACCCGTGCGCGCAAAGTTCAACCACTGTGCGCTCGGCCTAGAGGCCTCTGAGGTGATGACTTCAATCGTGTCACCGCTGGCCAGTTCAGTTCGCAGTGGTACGTATTCACCATTAACTTTGCAAGCCACGGCTCGGTTGCCAACGTCAGTGTGAATCGAGTAAGCAAAATCGACTGGCGTGGCGCCTCGGGGCAAGGAAATAATCTTGCCGTTCGGGGTAAAGACGTAAACCGCATCAGGGTACAAGTCAACTTTAACGTTTTCTAGAAACTCACCGGAGTCTCCTGTTTGGCTCTGTATATCAAGCAAGGACTGAAGCGCAGAGTGGGTTTTTTTCTGGATATCACTGAGGCTGACATCATCGGTTTTGTAGATCCAATGCGAAGCGACACCTTGCTCGGCGACGTTGTGCATCTCGCGCGTGCGAAATTGGAACTCGATTGGGGTACCAAAAGGGCCCACCAAAGTGGTGTGTAACGATTGATAACCGTTGACCTTGGGAATGGCGACGTAATCCTTGAACTTACCAGGAACAGGCCGATAGAGCTGGTGCACGATGCCTAACGCAAGATAGCATTCAGGCAGTGTGTGAACCACGATGCGAAAGCCATAGATGTCAAGCACCTCAGAGAAAGATTTCTTCTGCTCGGTCATTTTGCTGTAAACACCGAAAAGGGTCTTTTCTCGTCCAGAGACTTCGGCCTCGATGCCGGCTGCTGGGAGCGCAGCGCGCACAGCGTCAAAGATTTTGGTTAAAACTTCACGCCGATTACCTCGAGCAGACATGACCGCTCGACTCAGAACGTTGTATCGGTTCGGATACATCGCTTGAAAACAGAGGTCTTGTAGCTCTCTAAAAATGGCGTTAAGACCGAGCCGGTTGGCGATCGGCGCGTAAATTTCAAGTGTTTCCCGTGCAATGCGACGTCGTTTCTCAGGGTTGACGCCGTCGAGCGTGCGCATGTTGTGCAAGCGGTCAGCGAGTTTAATCAGGATGACCCTGAGGTCACGCGCCATTGCCAAGAGCATTTTGCGAAAGCTTTCTGCTTGCTGCTGTGCTTTGCTTGCAAAGTCTAGGCGGTCGAGTTTTGAGAGACCGTCCACAAGTTCAGCGACATCGGGACTGAACTGTTCAGCCAAGTCAGATTTGGCGACGCCTTGATCTTCCATGACGTCATGCAAAAGCGCAGCCATTAACGCATCAGCGTCAAGCTTCCATCCTGCACAGATTTCAGTGACAGCGATAGGGTGGGTGATGTAGGGTTCGCCGCTTGAGCGGAATTGACCGAGGTGGGCTTGATCAGAAAAGCGATATGCTTCCTTGACCTTGGCAATTTCCTTTTTGCTCAGGTAGCCAGAAATGATGTTTTGGAGTTGGTTAAGCGAGGCGCTTGCTGATGTTTGGGCCGTTGCGATGGCACGATCGGTTTCGATGCTATGGTTTCTGTCGTCAGTACCAGGCTTTTCTGCAGGCTTAGCGCGCCTTCCGAAGCGCGAACCAACCTTGATTGCTGAAAGCAACCCGGATGATGCCGTTCGCAGCCCCGGAAATCCCATGTCAGTTCACCGTGTTAGGTTGGCACCTTGCGCAGCATTTCGATACCGGTCACACCGGCAGCGATTTCGCGAAGAGCCGTGACGCTTGGCTTGTCCTTGCTCTCGATGCGTGCAGCGTGGCCTTGGGCGAGTTCACGAGCGCGGTACGTTGCCACAAGGGTCATTTTGAAGCGATTAGGAATGTGATCGATGCAATCTTCAACAGTAATACGCGCCATTATTTATCCAATTAAAAAAATAATTATTAACAAAACAAAAAAAATTTGGTAACCGTTGATAACGGGAAATGGCGGGCTTTTCACTCAAAAGCGTCAAGCCCTTTATCAACTAAAAACACATCAGAAACATAATACAGGGAGAGTTCCCCAGACAGTGGCGAAACCATGTGGCTAGGTGCGGTTCAAGCCATCAATAAAACTCAAGTCGATAGACCCATCGCGTCAAACAAACCGCGGTGCGTCATCGCCTGTCGAGAGTACCGCAACCGCGCGCTGGCAATAATCTGCGAAAGCTGTTGCAAAGCATCAGTAAACTCTTGATTAATAATAACATATTCAAATTCGTTGGCGTGTGCGATTTCGCTCTCAGCGGCCGCCATTCTCGCCGCAATTACCGCTTCGCTATCTTTGCCCCGAGTCCTAAGACGTTGCTCTAGAGCCTGAACCGACGGTGGCAAAATAAACACACCCGTGACGCTAGGCAACAGTTTTCTGACTTGTGCGGCGCCTTGCCAGTCAATTTCAAGCAAAATATCCTGACCCTCTTGAACGGCTTGGATCATCGGCGCACGGGGTGTGCCGTAATAATTGCCATGAACGTGTGCCGACTCGAGCAACTCATCGGCTGCTTGCATTGCCAAGAATTGAGTCTCAGTAACAAAGTTATAGTCTTTGCCATCAGTTTCACCTTCACGAGGCGCTCGAGTGGTGCAAGACACCGATAAACGCAAATCTGGATCCTGCGATAGCAAGGCATTCACAAGGCTAGACTTGCCCGCACCGCTGGGTGCTGTGATTAAAAAGATGTTTCCAGCAGCATGTTTCATAAGACAAGGCACAAGGGTGGGCGGAATGCATACAATGCTTTGAAAGCATAGCAGATGAGTCGATGGGTCGTGCTGGGCGAGAGCACGAAATTCGGAATCGGTATCCACAAATAAACCTATGAGGCGCGTGACATGAATACACAAAAAGTTGCACTGGTAACGGGTGCTGGATCGGGGATAGGGCGGGCTGTTGCACTGGCTTTGGCTAAAGATGGCTATGAAGTGGTGCTTGTCGGTCGGCGCGAAGACGCCCTCAAAGCAACCGTTGTGATGGGTGAGTCAACGCGTTTGCATGCCATGGTGGCAGACGTCACCGACCACCATGCGGTTCAAGCATTGTTTGATCAGGTCGAAAGCCAGTTTGGGCGCTTGGATGTGTTGTTTAACAACGCAGGTCGTGGTGCGCCAGCGGTGCCCATTGAAGAGTTGCCCATCGAAACCTGGCTCGATGTTGTGAATGTCAATCTTAACGGGATGTTTTTTTGTGCCCGTGCCGCCATTGCGCTCATGAAAAAACAAGACCCACAGGGCGGGCGAATCATCAACAACGGTTCTATTTCAGCGCACGCGCCGCGTCCGTTTTCGATCGCGTATACCGCCACCAAACACGCCGTCACCGGCTTGACCCAATCCATTGCACTTGACACGCGAGCCTATCGAATTGCTTGCACACAGATAGACATTGGCAATGCCGCCACTGAAATGACAGATCGCATGGCTAAAGGTGTTTTACAACCTGACGGTTCGACCAGAGTTGAGCCTCGCATGGATGTCAATCACGTGGCAGACGCTGTGATTCAAATCGTCAATTTCCCGCTTGAGACCAATGTTCAATTCATGACCATCATGGCCACCAACATGCCGTTTTTGGGTCGGGGCTAACGGAACACAAAATCCAATCAATGCCGATTTCTTTTGAGGCTATGCGTTTGTTTGGCAGCCACTGCTCAGCACGTCAAAGGCAGTCCCATTGGGTGACATATTGGTTGGTTTAGAAGCTATTCGATGTTTTGGATCTGCTCAATGAGTAGTGGTCTAGATCATAAAAAAAATCAATAGCTTACCGAAAAGAAACCGTTCAAGAATATCTATTTTCCCACCAAACTGCCCACCACTTGCCTATGGCTTTTACCAAATCTTGGTGGAGCTTCTTGGTTATGAGTACGGAAAAACAGTGCTTATTACACGCTGATGTTAGGGTTAAAAAATAGCAGTTTTGAAAGGCTTTATCGAGTAAATTTTCATTACCATTTCTATTGGTAGATACAATAGTAGCCATTTATTGTTTTTTACCGCTATAATGGATATAACTGTATCCAATGGGTCGTTGCGGGTGAATTTTACTTTACTTGATGATACCGATGTGAGCCGAGCCTATGCTGCTTATTTGCGTGAGTTACGTAAGCGCGCAAAGCTGTCACGCTCTGCACTGGCAGAGCGAAGCTGCGTACCTGCGGCCACCATTAAGAAGTTTGAACTGACTGGGCAAATTTCATTTCGCCAATTGCTGTTGCTTTGGCAGACACTTGATTCGCTAGATAGGCTCTATCAACTCACACAACCTAGCAAGGAACGTACTGCGATGCCTGCTAGCATTGATGAGGTGCTAAAAGATGAGTTTTAAACCCATTCAGAAACTCACCGTAACTCGCACGTTAAGCTCAGGAGAACAGGTCGCTGTAGGAGTCTTGGCGCAGAATCGGCAAGGCGTTTTTTTTCAGTATGCAGACAGCTATTTTCAGCAGTTTGGTCATTTATCGCCTTTTACTTTGCAGGCGAATACGCAAGTTCAAGTGGCACCTAAAGAGCCGCACCGAGGTGTGCATGGTGTATTTGGGGATTGTTTGCCCGATGGTTGGGGTACGCTGTTGCAAGATCGTATTTTCCGGCAAAAGGGCATTCTGCCTAATCAATTGACAGCGATGGACCGGCTGGCTTTTGTGGGTGATAAAGGCATGGGAGCGCTTTCTTTTTCTCCGGTGTCTGAGTTTTCAGCAAGCACGAACGCTGACATTGGTTTAGCAATGTTGGGTATAGAAGCTCAAGCGCTGTTCGATTCGTCAATGTCAGATTATATGGATAACAACCACGATGAGTTAGATGGACATACTCAGCAGGTGTTGACCGCATTAGTCGCCGGCGGTAGTTCGGGTGGGGCAAGACCAAAAGCGCAGATTTATATGCCTGCCGGAGAAACTAAGCAATGCCGAACCTTTGCACAGCCAGGTGATGAAGCGTGGCTGATTAAATTTACCTCGGAAAATCTAGCGCTCGGCCATGAAGAAGGTTTGTGTGAGGCGGTCTATTTGCAAATGGCTGAGATCGCTAAATGTCAACCACCGCTCTGGCAACTCATTGAAGCGCCACATACAAGCGGTGCGGCTGCGTGGTTAGCACTCAAGCGTTTTGATTATGTCGCTGAACAGACCAATTTAGGCAGCAAGCGCAGTTCAGGCCGTTTGCATATGCACAGCGCCTGCGGGCTGCTGGATGCAGACTATCGTACGCCAAGCTTAGATTATATTGACTTGATCAAAGCTAGCCGTCAACTGTGTAAATCTCCAGCTGCTGGGCAGCTGCAATTTCGCCGTGCCATTTTTAATCTGCTGTCGTCTAACCAGGACGATCACAGTAAAAACTGGGCGTTTTTGCAAGCGGACGATGGTCAATGGCAGCCCGCGCCCTTTTACGATGTCACTTATAGTCCGCATCCATTTAACGAACACGCTACTGCATTTGGCGGTTACGGTAAAAGGCCGCCGCTTGAGGTAATGCAAAAACTTGCAGCAAGTGCTGGCTATGGGAGTTGGAATGATGCAAGGCAAATCATTGAAGAGGTCGCAGAAGCGCTCAGCCAATTTTCTTATCTCGCACAGCAACAAGGGATCAGTAAAACGACAGCATCTGCGATTGCTAAAACACTGAACCAGCGTAAGCAGGAAAATGCAGCGCTTTTTATACAACAATAAGAAGGGACACGAATGAAGCTCGGTCGCAACGATCCGTGCCATTGTGGCAGCGGTAAAAGTTTAAACGTTATTTGAAGTCGTTTCGATTTGATCTGACAATTAGGCCTTGCCAAGAGGTTACCCCGTTTGATAGAAGTGCGAACTTTTATCAACTGGCGCGTCGCGCAATGGCGTAACCCATGAGAAGTGTTAGCCAGAAGTAGTGTTAGCCAGAAGTAGTGTTAGCCAGAACGTTATAAACACAAGGTCGGCCTATTGAATCTGGCTGCCGATCTTGGAAACGTATCCCGTGCCTGCAAGGTGATGGGCTTTCCCCGAGGTACTTTTTACCGCTATCAGGCGGCTATGGCAGACGGTGGTGTCGAAGCATTGCTCGATGCCAACGGCAAGAAGCCGAACATTCGTAACCGTATTGAGCAAAGCATTGAGTCTGCCGTGGTCGCTTTTGCCCTGGCGCAGCCCACCTTTGGTCAAGTCCGTGTCTCCAATGATCTGCGTAAGCGGGGTGTCTTTGTCTTTCCCATCGGGCGTCAGGTCTGTTTGGCTGGGTCATGACTTAAAGTCATTCAAAAGTAAACGACCGGTAAGCCCATCTTGGTGACGGTGTTGCGATGCCCGATAGTGACCCCACCTCTTGGCAAGGCCTAATTGTCAGATCAAATCAAAACTACTTCAGTTTAAAGCTATTCGATGTTTTGGATCTGCTCGCGCATCTGCTCAATCAGAAGCTTCAAATCCATGGCCGCTTTTGTCATGTCGCCATTGATTGACTTAGAGCCCAAAGTATTGGCTTCGCGATTCATTTCCTGAAAAAGAAAGTCCAATCGTTTGCCCACGACTTTGAACTTGGCACGAGCGCTTGCAGATTCATCTGCGCCGCTGACGATTGAATGCAGTTCTTTAAGGTGGGTGGCGAGACGATCGAGCTCTTCGGCAACATCGGCTTTCAAGGCCAATAAGCTCGCTTCCGTGGCCAAACGCTGTGAGATCTCTTGACCACTGATGTGTGCAAATCCCTCTGGGAAGGCCTGCGACATGGCATCACGCAACCGAGTCGCGATACGTTCGTTTTGTGCTTGTAAGAGGGTGGGTAAACGTGTCCTCATATCGGCCACCACCGATTGCACCTGCTGCGCCTGTTCAGCGATGATGGTGGCGAGGCGTTGGCCTTCTCGGCTACTGGCTTCGGTTAATTGGGTTAAAGCGGTTTGAGTGGCGGCCACACAGAGCGGTGTCCACAGTGATATGTCGGCTTGCTGGCGGTCCGGGTCAGGCCATTGGGTAATGTCTGCCAAGGTTGGCGCACTGATGCTTGGGATGTGCTGTTTGATATGTTGGTAGGTGGTTTCAATGTGCTGCAAAAGCAGATCTGGGTACTGATGCGTGCTTTGCACTTTTGCGCGCGTGTAGCTGGCGCGAATGTCTACTTTACCGCGACCGAGGTGTTGGCTTATTAATTCGCGCAATGGCATTTCAGCGTGGCGCAACTCATCAGGCAATCTGAACTGCAAGTCGAGGTAGCGACTGTTGACACTGCGTATTTCGATGGTCACGCTGCCAGGGGTGCCAGGGAACTGCCCACTTCCAAAGCCCGTCATGCTGCGCATGGCAATTCCTTTGAGTAACCGCCTAGACAATGATTTGGCCGAAGCTGTTGGCTCAATCGCTCGCTTTTTGAAGGCTTTTTGTTGGATGCTTTGATGGATGGTTTCTGCTGATGGCTCGATTGTAAACGCCTGCGTATACTTCGGTTCACGCTTATTGCTTTTTGCTATCACCGATTGAGGAGAACTTACTTTGTCTCACACCCACGACCCGATCATTCGAGCCCATCAACGTGCCGCTGATGCTTTGCGACCCGTGACCTTTACGCGCGGCTTTACCCGCTACGCTGAGGGTTCTGTTTTGATCAGCATGGGCGAAACACGCGTGTTGTGTAACGCCAGTGTGCTTGATAAAGTGCCACCTTTTTTGAAGGGGAAGGGCCAAGGCTGGGTGACGGCTGAATACGGCATGTTGCCGCGCGCGACGCATACGCGCTCAGACCGTGAAGCCGCTCGCGGCAAACAATCCGGTCGCACGCAAGAGATTCAGCGGCTGATTGGTCGCAGCCTGCGTGCTGTGATTGATTTGTCAGCATTAGGTGAGCGCACCATTCACTTAGACTGTGACGTGTTGCAAGCCGACGGTGGCACACGCTGTGCGAGCATTACCGGTGCTTGGGTTGCCTTGGCTGACGCCATTGATGGCTTATTGGCCACAGGCGCTATCCAAGCCAATCCTTTGTTAGACAGTGTGGCTGCGGTATCGGTCGGTGTGGTCAATGGGCAACCGTTGCTTGACCTAGACTACGAAGAAGACTCGAGCTGCGATGCCGACGTCAACGTGGTGGTAACCGGTGCTGGCCGATTTGTCGAAGTCCAAGGGACGGCGGAAGGACAAACCTTTGATCGAGAAATGCTGGGTAGACTGCTTGACTTGGCCCAAAGTGGCATCAGCCACTTGGGCCAGCTTGCGGCTCAAACACGACAGAGTTAAAAAGGCACAGGCTAGGACTTAATACGAAAAATAGCCTCAACCTCGACGGTGGCATTGCCTGGCAGTGCTGCCACACCGACAGCTGAGCGTGCATGGCGTCCGGCTTCGCCCATGAGCTCAACCACCAAGTCAGATGCGCCATTCATAACGGCCGGTCCCTGCCCAAATGGTGCCATTGAATTGACATAACCCGTTAAGCGCACACACTCAAGCACGCGGCTCCAGTCACCGTCGACCGCCTGCTTGAGCGTACCAAACAGGTTTTCCATGCAAACGCGCGCGCCTGCGTAGCCATCCTCTACTGATACATCCACACCAACTTGACCAGTCTGCGTGAGCTTGCCGTCGCGGTTATTGGTCTGACCCGAAAGGTAGACCAACTCACCGACTTGTTTAAAAGGCACATAATTGCCGCCAGGCGTGCGCGGCGCCAAGGCCTCAATTCGAGCAAAAGCGTCGTTGTTTTGGTTCAAAATCATCACTGCCCCTAAAAACAGACCGTTAGTTCATCAGGCCGTTTAAGTTTGAAAGGTTTCTAAGATTCCACACTTTTTGTGTGAGTGACTTCACCACCGATGCTGAAGCGGCGTTTTTGTATGTGCCCAAGCGCATCACTTTTTCTTCGATTTCTGGCCGGCTCAAAGTATTGCCTGGATCGCCCTTGGGCTCGTCGACACGGCCGTGAAAAGTTTGGCCGTCTTTGGTGGTAACCGTGACCTTGCCGATCCAGCGCTGTGGGTACGCCGCATCAACCTCTTCATCAAGAGACATCGTGACGCGATCTCTAAACGCGTTCACTGCCTCGTTGCCAAGCACCGCGTCAAATCCTTTCAAGTCGGCTGAGTCATTCAATGCGATGAGCGCCAACACGGTACCCATCGAAAATTTCGACTGGTGCACGGTCTGGGGATC